>PPCM01000346.1_pt1 | contig 50594 bp, 34 predicted proteins | sample 1555541 | NCBI WGS metagenome assembly PPCM01 (sample SAMN05284479, study PRJNA326546) | Marine sediment metagenome, whole genome shotgun sequencing project. | isolation source: marine sediment | place: Germany: Wadden Sea | collected 2012-09-05
AATCCTATCAGTCATCCCGACAAAGGAGGGAACTCTAGGAGAACCAGGAGGTGTAATGTCTTTTGGGATTTTTTGCCTGCTACCGCAGGCCGCTGATTTTTAAAATGCCGGTCACTTCCTTCTATGACTTCACGATCCTTTCTAAAAAAAATGATGTTTTAATTATTTCAATATCATGTATTTTTCTATTGAATAACGAATGCTTCATGTACTACCTGTCGATTAAATACTACATAAACAAAATCCTATCAGTTCATCCCGACAAAGGAGGGAACTCTAGGAGAACCAGGAGGTGTAATGTCCTTCGGAATTTTTCACTGCAAGGATTTTCGTCCCTCTTCTCCAGCGGTTGAATGTCATTCTGAAGGAGCACAGCGACTGAAGAATCTATTCCATCTTTTTATAGCAACGCAAACAATATCCCACCAGTAATTCATGATATGACGGCTGGCGAATTGAAGGGAACATGTGGTGTAAGCTTTGTTTTCAGGCTGAAAGCCTGACTTAATTCAGCCCCAGGCAACGCCTGGGGAAATGTGATTCAGTTTATTGAATCGTGTGCCGCGTGATAGGGATATTAACGCAATGGGCTGTCACGGCACGCAAGGAAAATGCTTTTTAATTATTTCAATATCATGTATATCTATTATATCGAAAACTTAATCTTTGCTTTATGTACTACCTATTTAGCAAAGAGCAGTTCCAGAATGGCGATATCCCTGCAACATTCTTTATAAGCGTAGCTAGTTTTATCCTCAATAGCAAGTCTTTTCGAATATGCTTGCATCAAAATACTCATGGTTTCGTTAATCTCCAGCGCCTACAGGATATCGCAGGGCTAACAGAAAGGGAACGCAGTTCCATTCTCCTTACTATCGACAACTTTATTAAAGCCGCTAAAATCAATTTGATATAAAAAAAGCCCCAACTAAGGGGCTTTTTTATTTAATCTTTCATTATTAAATGATTCGTTATTGTCCAAGTTCCTTTCACCTTCTCTAATCTTAGATTTAGCAAATATTCTTGTGGTAATATTTCCAACTGAACTCTTGCCGTTTGTGGATTAACTTTAGGCATTGTAAAATCGCCTACAACTACATATTGTCCATTAATTTCATTTTTTATTTTGACTTTCTTCTTGTCCTTTTTTACACATATTGGGGTATCTATGGATAACAACTCATTAGCTTTAAAATAAACTTGTTTGGAGCTGTAAACACTATCAAATTGAACACTATTAATGATTATTGACAGTATCACCTCTTTTTCTTTATTGTACTTTTCTAAATCAGTCATTTGAGCATTTGTGACAAAAGTCGAAAAGCAAAATAGTGTACAGACAATTAACTTTATTTTCATGGAAATCTATTTTAAATCTTCAATTAATTTTCCAGCTTCTTGCTTTTGTGCATCTGTTGCATTTACATTAGTCATCTGACCAAAACCACTGAAAGTATAGCCTGCACCGCCTTGTTGCTGCCATGTCCCATCCGATTGCTTTGTGAATGAAAATTCACGTCCACCATAATTATCTGATTCCGTGTCTGAACTTGTACTTAATGTGTAAAAATTAGCTGTTTCAACTTCCTTTCCATCTATTTCAGTTGTACCCATTGTAATATCACCAGCAAGTAAAACAGCGTGCCCTTGCATATCCCCAACTTCACCCATGAAAACGATGTCTCCCATTTCTCCTTTGGTAATATCACTTACAAACTTTCTGTCTGTTCCATCACCAGCCTTAAACCAATTCATTCCACCCGTTTCTGTAGAGCGTCCTTTAAATGCATTATATTTATTCGTAAATCCTGTTTTTAGTGTCGGCATAACATCACTACCAGAGTTCATATAAGCCATAAAACAAGACTCATAACAAACAGATCTATCAGGTACAGTTCCAGTCTTATACGTCCATCGATTATCATTCCCCCCAAAATATGGATTCCTATAATTTGATGCGATTCCTTTATTAGCCATATTTTTAACTGCCCAGATTAATGCAGGTATATTTTCCCTACCATCAGGATCAACAAAATAAATAGGGTTGTTATTGAAAGCAGCGTAACCTGACATTGAAGGAAATTTGAATGCTAAGGGGTCAACAGAGTGCCACCTTGCTAACGCCGGGTCATAGAAACGAAAACCATAATCCAACAAGCCTACTTTTTCAGAAGTAGTTTTTGGGTTCTTCCAGACTTTCAAAAAAGTTGGTTTTTCTTCGTGGCGATATGTCAGTTTTGGGCAGCCCATTTGTTTTGTAATGCACACCAAATTTAAACCTTTTTTCTTTTAATTGAAGTATTTAAATGAGATTCATTTTTTCAGTTAAAAGAAAAAGTATTTCAAACACATGGATTCATTTTAACCGCTTAGGCAACCTTTAAAGCCAGGGTTGGAAGGCAAGGTTTTTGGGATATTTTTTTAGTCCATTAAAATCAAATAATAACAACTAAAAAAATATTCCAAAATTCATCTTGACCTTGCGTGGGTCGGGCGGTGGGCTTTATCTTTGCCTTAAGCGGTTTAAAATGATTACCGCCAAAGCTCGCTTACCGCCACCACTTTGGGGTGGTGGTCGGGGTTTTTGGTGGATAGATACTTCAGCAAGTGCCCCGTTTTTCTCGGGGCTTTTGCTACCGATTTCTGGGGCAGCAAACAGCTTTTTGATTTTAGCTTTTACCCTAAATAAATCATCATTTCAAAAGTTAAAAGCAATATGCTGTTTGTCTGGGTTGGCGTGGGTCGGGGTGTGATGGAGTGCGGCTATTTTGCATAATACTTGTTATAGCGACACTTTTTACCTTAATCAAATTAATCAAGTCAAAAAGTGTGCGAAGCGAACCTATAACTCGTATTATGTAACTTAGCTTTGGGTAATTTTTTCTGGCATGTCTTTTTGTTTTCAGCGTTGGCACGGCTCTTTGATTTTTTGTTTTTACCGATTAGAATCATTTCAATTAAAAATAAAAAAGCAATGTGCCGTTTGTGGGGCGGACAAAAAGCATGACGGAAAAAATTACAGAAGGGTTGGCGAGCGGAAGGGCAAAAAAGACCGTGCAAGCTTAGAGGGACGAGAAGCGGGGATTTTTTGCCCTGTGGGGCGTGTTGGCTTGTGGGTTCTTATTGCAATGGATGGTGTTCGTTTAAAGCTTCCTGTAAATCTTCTAAATTATTGGTTTGGTATCTTTCGGTTGTACTTACATGTTTATGACCTGCTTTGTGTTGGACTTTTCTTACATCTTCAGTTTTTAACCATTCTGCAATAACACTTTGCCGAAGTTGTCGTAAATCCCTGATTTTAGGATTGATTTTCTTTAAAGCTGTACTAAGATGCAATAAACTATTCTTGATGTTTGTTGAGCCATTTAAGCTGATAAACAGTAGCTTTTCAAGTTCTGTGAAGTTTGGTTTCTTTACTTTTCTTCCTGACCAGTTCGGAGCCTTTTTTAATGCCTTCAGTATTTCTATTCTGGTAACTTGTAAATATTCCTGTAATTCGATTATTTGGCTTGCTTCCAGTTTTAAGGTTCTGCCATTACTGCTCTTGGTTCCGGTGATTTCTATTTTTCCACTTTTCAGTTTTATATCTGCTGGCTCTATTCTTTGTATTTCTCCAGAGCTTAAAGCCTGATTTATTATCAGACTTATTATTGCTTTGTTTCTGGCAGTTCGTAAATCATATACTTGGTAGTTTTCATAAACTTGTTGTAATTCTTCTTTATCCAGCAAGTTGTTTGGAACACTTGATTTTGCGCCTTTCAGATATAATCTTGATGCCGGGTTCTTTGTTGCTTTTCCTTCAAGTTCTAAGTATTCATAGTACTTTCTGATTGATGCCAGTTTTCTGTTTATTAGCCTTGTACTATTATTTTTGTTCTTGCAATGATTGATGTATTGTAATAATTCGGAGTAATTTATTTGGCTTTCTGTTTGGTTATTTGCTTTCATCCACTCTAAAAAATAAGCAGTATAATTCAGGTATTGACGCCCTGTATTTTCGTTATAATCCTGTTTGGACAGGAACTTTTCAAAGCTCTTTAACTTCTCTTTGTATTTCTCTTTTAATCGGTGGTATTCGCTTTTAGGTTTCATAAGCAACATGGGTATAAAGTTGAGTTGACTCTAAACTACTGTGCCCTAAAAACCGCTTTATCTTTTCAAGCTCCATTCCTGATTGTAGTAAATGCGTAGCGATGGAGTGCCGTAAGGCATGTAAGCCGGCTTCTTTGTTTATCTCTGCTTTCTCTTTTAAATTCTGTAATCTATCAGCCATACTATTACTTCCTAATCGGTTTCCATATTGGGTTAAGAACAAAGCTTTTGTATTGTCTTTAAGCAAAACAGCTCGTGCAAAGTCAATGTAATTCTGTAAATCTTCTTTAACTCCTGTTGACATTGGAACATAGCGTTCTTTATAATTCTTTCCTTTTCTAACGTAGATTAAATTCCTGTCAAAAAGTACATCATTGATATCAAGGTTTACGCCTTCATTTCTTCTGAGTCCACAACCATAATAAACGGCTAAGATTGCTTTATCTCTCATTCCTAAAATATCGGTATCACAAGCGGAGTAAAGGTCTTTGATTTCATCTTTTGTAAATATTATTACTTTGGTTTGTGCTGCTCCGGTTAGTTTTATAGTTACTTCAAAGCTCCTTTCCTGGTTCTCTCTCAAGTATCTTGCAAGTTTTCTGAGTGCGGTTAAATGTGTCCGTAAATAATTCTTGCTTAGTTTACCACCTTTCTTCTTGTTCTGGCGTGTTTTCAGGTATTCAAAGTAGTTTGATATGATTGGTTTGTTTACGTTCTCTATTTCTTTTATTTGCTGCTGTTCCAACCATTGGAAGAACTCATGTATTTTCTTTGGTGCATACTTTACCGTGCTTGGCTCGAAGTTCAACAAGCGCAACCACTCTTTGAACCTGATTTCGATGTTTTTGTATTCCGGTATTTTAAGTTGAAGCTCTTGTATTTTCATAGGGGTCTTGCTCTTCCCGTGTTATACTTGGGCTCTCTGTTTGTTTTGGCTGTTATACTTCATTTTTACTTTCTCCAATATTTCGTCTAAAATATTGATTCCAGATTTCAGTTTCTTGTATTCGTCCCAGGCTTTTATTTCGTATTCAAATCCAGTTTTTCGGTTGCCGCCATTCCGTTGTATATAACCCCGGTTTTCAAGTTCTCTGAGGTATCTGTTTATAGTCATAGGATTCATCCTAAAAGCTTCCCGTACTTCTTTTGCGTAAATGGTTTTGGGTTCTTCTTTCTTGTCTGCAAAGCTTTTTAAGGATTCGAAGAAGTGGCGAACTTGTCCGCCCAGCTCGTCTGATTTTCTTAGTAAACTATCTTTGATTAAATAGTTTGCCCATGCGATATCTTCCGGTGTTGTTGTGATAAATGGTTTTCCGCTTTTGTCTGTTTTAACTACTCTCTGCAGCTGGTGGTAAAAAAGCATTGTAAACGCCTTCTAAATCTTCGATTAACAAAAGCTTGTGTTTCCAAAAGTTTTTAGCTGAGTAGTATAAAGTATTTTCTGTCAGGCTTGTAATTGTCCTTACACTTTCTTCTGGTAAGCATTCACTTATTTTGGTTTGTAAATAGGTTTTTCCACTTCCTGATTTTCCAAAGATGATGGCATGCAAAGGGTCTTCAAATAAACGACTCAGGTAAAGAAAAAAAAGTAACAGACCGTTTTGCTGTTCCCCGATTAATCCACTTTTACTGATGGCTGACATTGTATTTTTCACCAGGTTCTTTGCTTTTAAAAAGCGTAATGCTTCTTTCTGCTCAGCTGTACTCATTTGATAAAGCTTCGGGGCTAATGCTTTTCGCTCAGCTTCTATCAAAGTTAATCGGTAAGATTCTATTTGGTTTTTTAGTTTCCGGATAGTATTCTTCAAAAGTGTCCCGCTTGTTTCCAATTCTTCGGCTGCTCCCTTGATGTAACGTTGTAACCCACCGTTGCTGTATAAATTTACATCGTCCTGGTAATATCTGTAATCATTGCCTTTGAGCTGCACCAGTAGGTTTATTTTTAAACGATGGATGTTTTCTTTTTCTATTCCGCCCCAGATGATAAAATGGAGTTGGTTTTCTTGATATATGATTTTATCGGGATTGCTTGTATCTAAATTTCCAACTGGTTCTGGTGGTGCTTGGGTATCGGTGCGCTGCTGGTTTTCTTGTTTTATCGGTTTCCTTTCACTTATTAAATGAGTTAATATTTCGGGTTCATGCCCCTGCAAAAGACTGTTGATGTCTTCTTCTTCAGGTGTCTCAACTTTAGTAATAGTAAGTTTCGGATTGATGGTTTTTAGTTTCTCTGCTGTTTTTATTGCTGCTTCATTTCCTGCCTTGTCCCCATCAAAGAAGATGATTACTTCTTCAAGCTCTTTTAGTTCCTTTATAGCTGCTTCAATATCGTTGGTCAGTCCATTTGTTCCAAACAAGGAAAGTAAAGCGTATTGTTTTGGTATTTCTTCTTGTTGCTCCAGTGTGGCACAGTCGATAAAGGATTCTGTTAATATTAGTTTGGTGGTTTTCGTTTCAGGATGTTTTGGGTAAATACCCTGATGTTTTCCGTTTAAATAAAAGTGCTTGCCTTCCCCATTCGGGTTGATGGAACGCCCGTAAATATCTATGATTTGACCTTTCTCGTTTTTGGTAAAGAACAGCACACAGTTTTTAAATTTGGGTATAATGGTATTTTGTCGGGATTCTTTTAATACTCCAAGTTGTAAGCCGCTTTCTTTTAATTGCTTGTTCCATGTTTTGCCAAAATCAGTTCCGATATAGCCAACTTCTAATTTATCGGGGTCAAGTTTCCGGCTTCTTACATAATCCCTTGCCTTGGCTGTCCGCTTAAAACTGGCTTTGCTGTCCTGGGCAACTTTGCCCAATACTGCTAATCGTGGCAATAGGCTTTTATCTTCCTTTTTCTCCATTGGTGTAGGATTTATTTTGTGTAATGGATTTACTAATGATTTGGCTTTTACTATGGCTTCGTGCTTTGAGCAGTTTTCTTTTAACTGGATAAATTCTATTTGGTCGCCAGCTTTGCCACAGCCAAAGCAGTTGAAAGTGTTTGTATTGGTGTAGATTTTTAAGCTTGGGTCTTTATCTTCGTGGAAAGGGCATTTTAACATACCGTTTTTATTCGCACTTAATTGGTAGTGTTGCAGCACTGTTAAAATATTCAAGCTCGATTTTATTTCCCCTATTTCCATTTGCTCAAAAATATTTATATCTTATTTGGATATTGCAAATTAAAACATGAATATCCTATTAAGCAACTATAAATTTACATGATGGATATATTGTTGATAATATTATCTCAATTGGCTACTTTTGCATTGTATCAAACAACATTCAATATGAAGCTCGCAGAAAATATCAAAAGACTTAGAGAAGACAAAGGGTTTCTTCAAAAGCAAGTAGCTGCAGAAATAGGATTAAAACCAGCACACTATAATAAATTAGAAAAAGGGATTGTTGAACCATCTGTGGAGATTCTTGATAAACTTGCTAATATGTACGGTTTAACTATTGACCAGATTGTACACCCTGAAAGCAACATTCCTAAAGAAATTACCATTGAGGATAAAGGATTGCTTGAGCAGGTTAAGCTTATTCAGGAACTGGAAGAGAAGGACAGGAACACGGTTTTTAACATTATTGATACAATGCTTACCAAAGCTAAATTCAAAGACTTCTTTAATAAAAACATTGCAGCTCTATAAAATAAAAAACCCGGTCAATGCCGGGCTTTTCTTTTATTCTTTTTTTAAAATCCTAAATCCAAATAGCTTAAGTATCAATGGGGATAATACTATTTCCGCAATCATGCCAGGTAACAAAATTGGTCCAAACATTATTTCAATATTTTGGAATGCAATTTTCCATATAAGTATGGTTAAGGCAATAGTTGAAATTCTTGTCAGTACTACAATTCCTAAGATTTTATACCATGGATTTTTCTTATTAAATCTTATCAAGGCGAAAATTTGATAAGCAGCTCCCAACAAATAAACAATGCTTCCTAAAAATAGAATTAGTGTAATGATTTCAGGTAATGTTGTTGTTTGTGTTTCCATTATTTTTCCTCCTCTTTCTTAGGGTCTATCGTTGTTTTTCCTGCTTTGGGGTCATAATGTACTCCTTGATACTCATCCTGATATTCTTTAACCATACTATTAGGTCTTGGGTCTATAGTACTCGGCGCATCTTTCGTGGCTTCCTTATCTTGTCCCACCACATCTTCCGCAAATGTGCCGCAATTATTATTCATTAAGTTGTATTCTTTTCTATCAGGGTCAGAGTTCTCTTTCATTTTTCCCTTTGCATAATCATTCATTTCCCCAAACTTATCACTTTTGACATAGGCTCCTTCTATCTTTCCTCCATGCCCTGCCTTATCTGAGATTTGTTTCATGACCTTATTTAATGATTTTTGTGTTGGCATGCCATCTTTCCCGATTGTTACGTTTGATATACTTCTATTCCTGACTTCTCCTATACCTGCCTTATCATACCTTCCATATTCATAATATTTAGTATACCCAGTTTTATTATCTATCAACAGAACCCCAGCATGTCCAAGACCTCCAACTTTTCCAACTGGAGTTGAAATTTTATAATCAGGAAATGTAATAATGACACCATCTCTACCATCAGGGTCAATGGCATTAATAGGATTATTATAAACATAGTTATACGGAGACCAAGAAAAGTATTTGACTGCATGAGGGTCAACAGTGTGCCAACGGGCTAAAGCTGGGTCGTAGAAACGCGCCCCGTAGTCGTACCAGTTCAAATTAAAATCATCCTGAAATTCTTTACCATTGTAGAGGTATTTATTTTCGGGATACTCATCACCAGCCTCAAAGCTCATAGCATCTCCCATGCTCATTCCGAAGGGGTAGTAGCTAATATCCTGCAAAGGATCACCATTGGTATCGAACATCACACGGGTGTTACCCAAGTGGTCTTTAAGATAATACTGAAATTCAAACTCAGAGCTTTCGTTAAAAACCAAGCGACCTTCGCTATGTATGATAAATTTTAGCACATTATTTTCATAAATATAATTACCAACATAATCAGTTTTTGTAACATTCGCATCAGAAACTCGTGTTTGTTTTTGTAATTTTTGCCCATTAGCAGAAAAGATATAATCAATCTCATTGCTTTCACTGGTCTCGAGCCTTAAATACACCGGTAAATTTAAGTGATTATACTTAATTTCTTGTATGTTCTTATTTAAATCCTTAACCATGTTTCCGTTTTGATCATAGGTGTATTCAACAGAAGTAAAGATTCCGTTATCAGAATAGCCGTTAGCCTGCTGGTTTGTGCCTGAAAGATCATCAACCTTCTTTAATTGATTTCCGGTATATGAATAAGAAAGTTGATCGATTAGACCAAATGAAGCAGACGCACCTAACTGCCCATACCTTTCGAGTGTGTTGATATTACCATTTTTATCATAAGAATACCCAGTATTGTAATTACCACTTCCTGAATAATCTGCCTGGGTAATACGATTTGCTCCATCATAATCAAAGTTATAGGTTTTAACATTCTGCATTTTCTTTGTTGACCAGCTCATTGCCCCAATATTCCCATTGTATTGCGGGTAAGTAGCATTTGTATAATCCAGTTGTAAAGCAAATAAATCCAGGTCTAAGTTTGTAATACTGTTCATACTGGTCATCCACCCACGAATATTGTATAGATAATTAACTGTTTGAGAATAGGAGTCTTCCAAAGTTGAAGCATGGAATTGTTTTCTTCTTAGGAGACCGGCTTCATTATGCTTATTTCTGTTGATAACTTTCCAAGCCTGATCATTAACTTTAAGGTACGCGTTCAGAAGGCGTTTAGCATTGTCATATTCAAACTTCTGCTGAATTACTATATCATCATTTCCAATCACATGTCGTTCTTTTGTCTTTTCAATATCCCCGGTAAAATTAATTTTTTGGGATGCAATATTTTTACCTCCCAAATGATTATCGCTGATGGTTTGGATTTCCGTATTGTACTTATCATAGTATGACACAGCGGTTAACCACTCATCTGAAACACTTTGTCCGTCTCCTAAAATTACGCGTGTTTTGGTAACTGTCGCTAGTCCTTTAATATCACTAGAAGCTTCATAGTAATAAAAATCCAGTTCTCCTGGGATAAAAGCATAATCTGATGGCACTGCCTCCAGTGATAATGCATCATAATCATCATAATAGGTTAACGTATATTGAATATCACCCGATTTTTTAGGATATGCATTGTTCGAATAACCTACTCCAGCAGTATATGACTCGAAAATATCATATTGCGACTGATTAGCCAGTTCCTGCATCCCAATTGCGCTTATTTCACTACCATAGTTATGAATACCAGTAATAATCGGTCTGTTATATACGTCGTATTTTGTAAAGAGCCAATCAAAAGTTGTCCTAAGCTCCCCATCTTGAGTCAGGATCAGTTGATTTCTTTTGTTATATGCCATATAAACCGGCTCCACACCAGGCGTTTTCTTAATCAACATGCGCTTACGTTTATCATACTCATAGTAAAAGCAATATTGAGCAATGGTTGTGTTATTGGTTATATTCCCAATGGAACCAGTAGCATGTGACTTCAAAACATCAGCTGCAAGTGGAGGGAGTACAAAACGCAGATTGTTTAAATCATCATAGACATAGTAGGTTTCAAGGTTTTCTGAAGCATTAACAGTCGCAATCGTTCGATTCGCTTTATTTATGTATTCAATATTCTGATTACCATCTTCATCGGTAGTAGTGTTTTTGTATAGCTCTCCAGACGAATAGGTTCCACTTTTAACCAGATTTCCATTATTGTCTACGGAAAAAATAGGAATACCTGAACTGTTAACAGCATAGTTATACCTAATATATTTTTCGCTACCTGAAGAATTCCATGCAGCACCAGGTTGATATTGTCTTTCAGTTTTATTTAGGGGAGAGTCATCATAATCTTTTAAACTTTTACCATGCAAACCTTCACCTGGATAAAAAGTCTCTGTAAAACATGCTGCTTCGCTTTGCACATCAGGCCGGAATCCTCCGGCACCATTCGTACCACTTTGTGTTATGGCATATGGCAAATATTGCTCAGCCTTTCTTCCTAATTCATCATAGGTAGTAATCTTTATATTGTCTGCTTGTGCAGGAGATCCCTTAACCCCAATTTTCTGAACTTCCCTACCTAATCCATCAAAGTATGTTATTGTTTCCGACCATTTTTCATAATCCAGAGTACTGTGTTGAGGTTTTACGGTAGTCAAATTATGCTTCAGTGGCTTATAAACCCGTACATAATTCTTATTAAACTCGCCATCTTCAACAGGAACACCTCCATTGAAAGGTAAATTAGGGTCAATATAAGCGACAAAATTTGTATGTCCTTCTGTTGTATAGCCGGGCATAAAAGTAATCCGCACACGAGCTACTTCAACATCATTTTCATATGTTTCAAGCGTTTTTTCATTATAACCATCATCTTCTATCTGGCTAAACAATGAAATACTTATTCCCATTATCAGGGATATAATAAATATCTGTTTTTTCACAATTTGAATGTTTAACTGTTTTTAGAACTCAATTTACTTTGCAGGATCATAATGATTGTATTCAACATGTTGGATTATATCTCCGTTATGGTCTTTTGTAGTACTTAACCGGTTCATTTTATCGTAATAATAAAATGTTGTTTTACCATTTGGATCTGTCACCGATGAAATTCCTACAATCGGGATATAAGAGTATGTTGTTATTAATGCCTCAGGAAGTACTTCCCGTAACTGAGTATTGAACGTTTTCCATGATGTAATACTTATTGAGCTGGTGAAATCATCTAATCCTGTGATAAAAGTCTCAAAATCAGATTCGATACCCGTTATGGCTGTTTTAAGATCTTCGTATGAAACATTGTTTGCTAAAATCACCGGATAATGATTATTATATCCCCAGTAAAAAGAAACATTAATATCATCTTTTAAATGATATTGTACCAGCCGATCATTATCATACTTGTCATAAGTAGCTACATCTTCCCAGACCTGATCATTTGGAGTTGTTCCATTAAAAAGACATGCACTTAAATTCTCTGGAGTGGTGGATGAAAAGTTATAGAATATGTCAGGATAAAAGTTTTGGTCCGTGTTTTTTTTATAATCAAGGATTGTTCCTGCAATGACCTTACCATCTTTAGTTGTTATATTTTCCACAGGGTAATCAAGCATATGTTCCTGGGTCATTTGAGTATAATCTGAACTAGAAAAATCAAAGGGATATCTAATTCGATTTACAATTTCGCAACCATCACTTTGCGTTTCCATAATACTTATGGGCAAGTAATAGTCATCCGAGTAATTGTAGTTGGTTGTTTTTACAATTGAGCCACCCTCGAGTTTTTCTGTTTCAGTTACGCTTCTTAATAATGATGTTGAGTTTGTGTTATAATAGTATTTAGCCCATGCTCGAGGAAGTATATATGCTCCATGAACATTGTTAAAAAAGAATGCGGCACTGAGGTTGCTGTTTGGAGTTGGAACTATGTCAAATGCACTTGCTTTGACTGAACCAGAAACAACATACTGCTGTTGATGTTGAATGCCAAAGACTCGTTCGCTATTATCATTATACAGTTCATAATTGTACTCAAATATCTTGTTTTCCTGATTTGATCCCTCCTTATAATATCGTTCGCTTTTTAACTTTGAGTATAAGTTAATCTCATTTTCCAGATCACTTAATGGAGGAAAAGGAAATACATTATACTCAGGAGAATTAGATACATCCCCCCAATCGATAGGCTTATAATCCAAGTGATAATCGTGATAGAGTATGCTATTCTCAAATAGTTTCCCATCACATTCTTTGACCTTAAATGCATTCCAATCAAATATATAGTAATTATTTACTTGCAACGGGAAGCCAGTGATACCTGCAGGGTAAAACAACCCATTACACCCACCGTAACAATTCAAATTAAGAGAAGTAGTGATTTCGCTGTTGTCTGAATAGTAGCAAATGTCAACATTGTCAATATCATCTATATCGCTGGATTTGTACCTCAATCTATATTTCGTGTCATCATCTACATTGTAGCTCTCGCATGTCCTGCGATAAGTATCGCCAGTGAATCCTTTTACAAGTAGAGGATCAGAAATATCTTGTATTCCATAACCCCAAGCATTAATTGAGGAGGACCGAACTATTGAAGAATTTGTTATATAGCTCTTAGGTGGATGATATACTTTTATAACTTTTCCGTTACCAACTTCAGTGGCCTCAACTTTTGTATAACCTATTTGGTGTCCGTTCAAATCAGAACCAGGATAGTTGTTATGAGTAAAACGGACTGTAAAATACTCTCGTTTCTGATCTTCTGATAAATCATTATCATCCCATGAATATAAAAAGTGAGTGATGTTGTTTGCTGGTGAATAATTTGTTGGACAGGCATAGGCAAGATCGTATATTAAAATACCACTGGAATTTGATCCATCATTATATGAATATTTTTGATTTAATAAAATGTTGTCATTCTCATCTTTATTTTGGATTTGCTCAATTCGTAATCCCCCTCCTTTAAGATTAGAACTTGAAAACTCATCGTAGAATATGTTGGGTTTCAAATCATAGTATGTCTGTCCTCCGGTTGGATAAGTTATTGATTTTAATACGCCTGTTAGGATGTTATCTTCATCGACAGTCCGATCACTACCTGATATTATATATTCATTCTCACCTGAAGCAGGGTAACATCGATACTGGTGTCCAATTGGAAGGTTAGGACATACATATATCTTAGGGATCAAAGAAGTAGACTTTTCTGAATAACACCCCCAAAAATCCTGTTTAAATGAATTCTTAGCAGGTAGTTCACCGCTATGATAGTCTAATACATACTCCTCTGCTAAATTTGTTACAATTCCCTTTTTTGTTACTTTGTCTAAGATTAACCTTTGTTTATCAGAGCCACTATTGGGATTCATATAATGATAACCAAATTTGTACTTGTAAACTTGATCTAAATCCAAATTTTTCAAAGTTATATTATCAAGTTTGCTACTATTAAGAAGGTCTGTTCTGCTTGAAAGAGTGAAGTCTAATACACCATTTGGAAACACAATGTCATTTAAATAATATGTGTTTATATTCTGTTCAATAGAGATGGTGTTATTCCAAGGGATGTTGGTTCCCAAGTCATTCCTGGTTTGAACTTTTGTGACAGGAATATTCTTTGTAATTCCATTTTTGTTAGTATAATCAAAAGAAATAACCTCCCCTCTTGGTGATTCTATCTTTGTAAGAAACCATGCTGAAGTATGCGTTTTACTAATGTCATATGACGCATATGAACCTAAAGCCCAATATGCAGCAGAAATATCTGTAGGATATTCCAAGCTATTAAAAAGGTCAACACCATAGTTTGTTTTTATTGTTGTCTTTTCAAGAATATCTCCACCAAAAAAATACTTAATTCCTTTTGAATCAGTAATTACAAACTCTGTTATTCTAGAAGTACTATTAGGATGGTTTTTTATAGGCTGTACATCCAATTTCTGATCCGTGTCAACTAGCTTTGGGGTTCCATCAAATCCAAAAATAAACTTTGCATTAATATTCCCCACATTTATGTAAAAAATATCAGGTTCACAATCATGATTGGTTTGCTCATGCATTCGATTTGAGAACTTCAGGTAGTTCAATGCTATACCAGCGTTTACTTCATCATCAGAAGTACTCCAATCAACATCCAGGCTATTCTTATAGGTGTCATTTGGAAAATCTAATTCGGGGAAATTTTCTATCAAATCTGGATTATTCAACCAACCATATTCATTAACCTTTGCGGTATAAGAAGCTCCAATGCCTGATGATTGTCTTTCGTATTCATAATAATATTCTTCATCATCAGGAATATCCATCACTGTCCTTGATATACTTCCTCCAGCTTGCAAATTCCAACCCAAGCCAACCCAGGTAGCCTCCTGATCTACAGTAATACCACCGGAGTGGTATGACAAATATATTTCATGTGATAAATCATTGCCTTTGATGTTATAAATAGGTATTTGGATTGGCACACCTCCAAACTGATCCACAGTAGGAAAATCGGTATACTTCATCATTTCGGCGACAGTAGGAGACGGAAATATTGGAATGCCAGGTACTTCAATTTTCTTACCATCGCCTGTAGGTTCATCACCTTCTAAAATTTTTCTGGTCTGGGGTATAGTATCTTGCTCTACAAAAGCTCCACTTTCAAGAAATCTATCCTTTCCTTCTTGTGTATACGCCTTAATGCATAACAAGAAGAGAAGAATCGAGCATAATATATATGATGTTTTCATTTTTCGGTAATTGTTTGTTTAATTCATGTATGTAAAAGAAGTTCTAGTGGATGATGACTAATTTCTCCTCCAGAGTTCTGGAACCATTTGTTACTCTTATGAAATAGGTACCCGGATTGTATGTGCTTACGTTAATGGATTTCTGATATATTGAATCTACAGTTACTATCTCTCTTGAGAATACAATACTTCCTGATACAGAACAAATAGTATATTGTAGGCTGTTCAGCGGATCAATTCCTTTTACGATGATTTTACATTCATTATGTGCTGGATTAGGTGTGACATTTAGTGCAAATTCATGATCAATCTCACAAATTTCATTTAGCTCATCATTAATAATATGAACATCAATATCATCTTCATTTTTGCAATTATTCTTATCAGTAACCTTTACTGAATATGTCTTTATTCCGGGCTCAATATCTTCAGTGTTGACAACAAGGAATGACAATTCGGAATGATCACTCCATTTGTATTCTTTCATGTCTTCATTTGCATACAAGAAAATCACTTCTCCTTGTTTTGCAATTAATGAATCACCTAAATTAACATGAGGGACTTTATTAACTTGAACCTGGATACTATCCTTTGATATACAATTATGGTCGTCCACAACAGTTAGATGAAATAAACCAGTGGTATCAGTGTACTTTCTATAGGTACCATATTGTTCATTCCATAAATAACTTGCGAACCCTGAATCTGCAATGATTTCAAATCCATCACCACAAACTGAGGTGTCAGCCAGCAAACTCATTTTTCTACCATAGTCGCAATCAAATAACTTCGAGATGTAATAATCCTGCTTATCTGCGCTTTTAGCATTTTTCTCAAGCGCTTTAAATGAATCCCTGAAGTTCCCTGAGAGATAAATAAAGTTATCCTTATCTATTGAAAGACCTTTGGCAAAATCAGTATTCTTATCACCAAAGGATTCGATATATTTAAACTCTCCATCATTGGTGTATTTTGCAATGAACACGTCTGATGAGAGTTTTGTCGCTGAAACTGATTGGTTGTTTTTAATTATTTCACCTTGATAGCTCCCACAAATATATACGCTACCGTCCTTATTGGTGGTTATGTTACTAACATAGTCATTTGCATTCCCCCCAAAACCATCAGCCCAAATAAAATTCCCGTAAGCATCAGAATTATAGATAAAACCATCCAGCATCCCGTTTGAAGTTATCACCTTTGATGAATCTAAATTTAATGACCCCATAAATGATCCACAAATTAATAGGTTCCCATTATCTTCTATACGGATAGCCTTTCCATAATCATTATAATGGCCACCTATATTTTTTAAGAAATTTATAGTCAAATCTTTATTAATCTTTGCATAAAAAGCATCAGAGAATCCATTTGATCGTATAGAGCATTTGTTATGTGTCAAATCATTTTCAAAAGAGCCAGTTAAGATTAAATCACCATGAATGTCCGTAATAATATCGTACAATTTATCCTCACCTTTTCCATGTAGAATCAAATTATCTACAATCTTCCCTTCAACATTGAACTTTGCTAAAAATATTTCAGACTGGTTGTTGCCAGAATAGGTAAAGTTATCAATTGTAATACCTCCCTGGAAGCTACCTGCAAACCAAAAATCATTACTACTTCTACATGACCTGACAAAAATCGGAATTCCCTTAAAATCTGACTTGATCTGATTTACCCATTTAACAGAGCCAGTTGAATCTATTTTGGCCAGAAATACATCATTCTCATTATTTGCTTTTAACAGATGTGAACCAAGTTTCAATTCAGAATTAAAGAAACCACCGAGTAGTAAACCATCATCAACAGTAGAAACACTACTAATATGGCAATATCCATCTGAAGTCATTTGATGGAGCCACTTATTTGTCCCTTCTGTATCATATTTAGCTATGAATATGTCACGGTTTCCATTTTTTGCTTTACTGGATGAATTAGGGGTGCCGGAGTAGTTGCCAACCAGGTAAATATTATCATGATCATCAGTTATCATGTCACTTACCAAGTCCCAACTAGTCCCTCCTGAATTCTTTAGCCACTCAACAGAAACTGACTGAGATGTGGAGTGATATGCAATTAGTGTCAAGATTATGATAATCGGAAAAATCCTTATTTTCATTTTTTTATGCATTTTAGGTGTTAAAAACCAATATTTTGCAATGATGTAATATAGTTTCTGATTTTATTAATCAGTCAAATCCTTTATTGAATTATGCATCATTAAGTTGTCTTGCTTGAGTTTCTCAATCTGCTTCTGCTGTTCAATCAAATGCAGGGTCAATTCTTCAATTTTCTGAAGCAGGATAGCATTCATTTGTCCAACATCAATTCCTTCTTCTTTTACCTTTTTAGCAGAAGGCACACCTGGGAGGTGTTTGTTTTTCTGGATAAAGGACTCCACTTCCTGCAGGTTTTGTTTCTCATAGGAATCTTCAAAAACAAAATCCGGCCATTCCCTTTGTAATTCCACCACCAGTTTTTGTACACTAGCAGTACCAGCTACTTGTAGCATATTATCTGCTTCAGGGGCTTTACCGATACCTACGGCACCGTTATGAATAGTGGTTCCTTCAACACCCAGATCACCGGCAAAATGACCATTTGTAGATATCAAATCATCTAATGCTACTAACCGGGTGGCAGACACAGTAGAAGAGGCATATATTCTAGTTGCATTTACATCAGTGGCAATTAGCTTTTCATCCACCTTGATGTTTCCCTTAACATGCAGCTTCTCAGATGGAGTTGGTGTTCCAATACCTACGTTAGCTCTCTCATCGAAAGTCATCGCATTTGTTGTTGCATTGGTTCCATTAGTCCCTTTTAAGAAGGCTGAAATTGTCAATTTCCCCCAGGAATTCATACCTCCATAGTACAACTTAGTCCAATTACCTTTAAGGTATTGGTTGCCGTCAACGTTTACATCCCCTTTTACATCCAATTTATACTCAGGGTCTATCATACCAATACCAACATTTGCATCTTCATCAAAGATCATTACATCTGTCTTCACACCTGTTCCATTTGATGCTTTAAGAGTTCTTGAGATTTTTAACTTTCCCCAGGAAGTAGTCTCTCCATAATATATGTTTCGTGATGTTCCTTTAAATGATAAATTTCCTGATATATTGGCATCCCCATTAACATCTAATTCATAATTGGAAGGCATGGTGTTAATCCCTACATTGGAATTAATGTATAGGTTACCATTTTGCAAAGTAGAGCTGTATGCTCCAATAGAGATTCCCCCATTTTTATTAATGTGAAACTTCGTTGCCCGATCATACCTTACTCTCATTATATCTACAAGTGGTGAGCCATCGATTGAGAATTCAGCGAGTGGTATTGATGTGCCAAGTCCGATACAGCCACTACTGGCTTGGTAGAAACTACTATTTTCAAGGTTTGTACTGGTTGATACGAATTTAGTGATATATCCTCCCTGGCCATAAGCATCAGGAGGTTCAATACCTCTTTCTGAATCTTCCTGTGCAAAGGAATTTAATGACAATACCAACAACGTCAATATTACTACTAATAATTTATTTCTTTTCATTTTAATTATGATTATTATTTATACACACTTAACAAGCTAAAAAATATCTAGTCATTAAGAATTATCTGTCATTAAACATTGAAGTATTTGTATAGCATGAGCCCTCACTACGGTCATTATCATATTTCATAATGGAACGCTTTCGAACCGAGCAAGTGTTCGTCATTTTTCTTATCTTACTGTTATGCAAATACTACACATATGAATATAAGACATTGCATATGTCTGCGTAAATCTAGGGGCTAAAAATGAGAATTCCGGTCTTAATGTATATTCGTAGGGATTTGATGTATATTCGTAATAATCCACAGAAATAAATCACCTGTTTTCAATTGTATTTCCCATGGTTTATTTTTATGAAATCAAAAAAAACTCCCCCAACCATACACAGCCGGGGGAGAAACTAAAACAAATGAAAAACTAGCAGCAAGTCGTTTAGGCGCTATGTCTAACACGCGACTTGATATTATTAAAAGTGTAATCCTTTACTTTTTCCGGAGAAACTCCATCGAAGATAATCTTACCGGCTTCACAAACCTCCTTAATAAAATTCCAGAGTGTATTAATCTTGGTTTCGTATTCAACCGTAAGCAGGTCACGTTCGTTCATCAGTTTATTCTGAAGTTGGTTATCGTCATAGATTTCCTGAAGCAGGGTGGTGAAGTTGTCGATGAGCTGTTGTGGCATTCCGGCTTGCAGAAGTGCTTCCTGATTGTTGATCATTCTTCGTTTCACATTCATGCCTGCCGCATGGAAAGCTTCCACGTTTTTGCTGGAGCGGGCTTTCCTCATTTCTGCAAAGCCGAAATTCTCGGGGGCGGGATCAATACTTCCTTCGGCACGTGCAACATAATAATCCGCTTTACGAATGAATATCTTGGAATTATCTACTTTCTTATAGAGCCGATTGGTTACAATCTTGGTCGATGCAATTTTATCCGCGGGAACTTCAGCATTCATTAAACTCAGAACACTCTGTTGAAAGTTTTCTGAATACGGATCTGCAAAAGCAGGATTGAATGCTGTAAACTCAGCATGATCGCGGGTGAATACCTCATGAACGAAATCACCTACTGTAGGTAATTCTGATTTGCTGAAATTTGAAGTCTTGTACTTTACCATTTTGTTAATGTTTTAGTTTATTGATTTATTACTACTGAAAAGGATGTGAATAAACTTTGAGAAATATGAGTCTGGTGTTTAAGTTGCTTTTATTATTAGGGTGGGTGACTATTTAACCATTGAAGATTACAACTCAGGTGTTGAGCTTGGCTTCTCAACCACTGAGAACCTCTATTCAAGCGCTGAAAATGGCAACTCAGGTGTTGAGGCTGGCTACTCAGGCGCTGAAAACGTCTACTCAGGTGCTGAAAGGTTCTACTCAGGCGTTGAAAAGGTCTACTCAGGTGCTGAGTGTTGCTACACAGGTATTGAGCGTGCTTGCTCAGCCGTTGAAAGAGCTTACTCAAGTGTTGAAATTCACTTTTTAATAGAAGTTGCCCTCTGTTTCTGAATAAAAAACAAGCATTAAAAAAATGAGTCCGAGTATAATCTAAAGCCATCATAAAAGTTTGATTCAATCTGCCGGAGAGTCCTGTTTCTAACCTGAATAATAAACCGAAAAGCTTATTAAAAATTAATATCCATCTGCTCAAAGGACCATTCGGAGCATTTGTAGTACGAATATAGTAAAATAATGTATAGTAAAAATATAAATATGGTAAATTGTTTTATGTTTTTATTAAACAGAGCTATTTGGATGGTGAAATTTCATAGAATTGTACTTATGATAAGGCTTATTGGAACTTCGTTTTTTTATTCTTTGTCGGGGATTCATTTTTGAGCAAAGGGGTTGTTGATATTAGTGAGAGTTTCCTAAAGAACGACACGTCTAATATTTATTAAAATTAACATTAACGCCAAATCTTTAGTAAAAAATTTACAAAGCTCCTTGTTAAACAGAAATAATAAACTATATTTAGGCCAATCTTACTAATAAAAATGGAGTGTTGTGATACTACGGCAAGGGGTATACAACGTATAATCACAATGCTTTTCTTAATTACTAAACTAAAAATACGGGTACAATTGAAAAAACTAACTATTCTACTAATCGTACTAACCTGTTTCTTTCACTCTGTTTATGCCCAGGAAATTACTGTTTCGGGTAAAGTCGTCTCAGCCGATGATGGTCTGGGGTTGCCGGGTGTTTCTGTTTTTATTAAAGGTACTACCATCGGGGTGGTGAGTGATATTGATGGTAATTATATATTGCCGGGTGTTGAGGTGAACGAAGTGGTTGTCTTCCGCTTTATCGGTTTCGAGACTCAGGAAGTCAAGGTCGCTGAACAAAAAGTAATCAACGTTCAGCTCAATCCTACAACAACACAACTGGAAGAAACTGTAATCACTGCCCTTGGAGTTAAAAGGCAGAAAAGAGGAATCGGATATTCCACCGATAAAATGGAAGGGGAGGAGATTTCCCGTTCCAGTGCACCCAATGTGGTCAGTGCAATGACTGGTCGATCGGCTGGGGTGTTGGTCTCCAATAGTGATGGTGTTGAAGGAGGTTCTACCCGAATTACCATCCGTGGTAATAATAATATCTCGGATAATAACCAGCCCTTGATTGTTGTTGATGGTGTGCCTATGGAGAATATCCCTGGATTGGAAAGTATCGGCCGGGGTGTTGACTGGGGTAGTGCGATCAATAATGTGAATGCTTTCGATATTGAAAGTTATAATATTCTGAAGGGAGGCCCTGCTTCTGCATTATACGGATCGAAAGGAGCTAATGGGGTTATCTTGATTACCACCAAAAGTGGTAAGAAGCAGAAAGGGATCGGGATATCTTATAATATGAGTTATAAGGTTATTCAGCCTTATCGTTATCGTGAGGTACAAAATACTTACGGGCATGGTGCTCCGATTGCTTTAACAGCACCTGTAATTCCTACCAATGCAACCGGAGATACCTTAACGTATCCAGGTGAACATTATGGGAATGAAAACCTTGTAATCAATCAGGCTGGAGAGACCTCTTCAACAGCAAAAGAATTTGGTTATTATGGTTCAGGGGTTTCGTGGGGACCAAAAATGGACGGTCAGATGGTAGAGTGGTGGGATGGAGTTATGAGACCCTGGTCGCCACAACCGGATAACCTAAAAATACCCTTTCAGAATGGATATACACAAACGCATAATATTGCCGCATCAGGGGGAAATGATAAAGGGACATTCAGAGTTTCTTTTACCCGAAAGGATCATAAACCCATTATTGATAACAGTAATTATAATCAAACAACCATTAATGTAGCGACCAATTATAAGATCTCTGACCGGATTAAAGCGGTAGCATCTGTATCCTATATTAACTATAAAAGACTCAACAGTCCGATTATTGGAGAAGATGGTAATGCGTTTAGTAAAGGTTTGCTGTATTCATGGGGCAGAAGTTACAAAGGAGTTGATAAAGATAATTATCAACTGGAAAATGGTGAAATGAACCTTATGGAAGGGTACCCCTTTCAGTTTGTGAGTAAAAATTTGTGGTGGAATTATTATAACCACAATACATCTCTGGGGCGTGATAAGTATATCGGGTCAGTAACATTAACCTATGAACCTACTACCTGGTTGAATTCCTTATTGAGGGCAGGTCGTGATTTTACTTTGAACCAATTTGAGACCAAATGGAAGCCAACTGATTTTATAGGCTTGAAGGATGGCTACTATTCAAATTCCCTGCATAAAAACATAGCCAATAATCTTGAGTTTATAACCACGGCTTCAAAGGATAAAATCTTTAATTCAAAGATCAATCTTAGTTTTTCGGTTGGTGCCAGCAGCTGGTCTAAGAATCAATATACCATTGGTAGCCAGTCGGGGACCTGGTATTATCCCAATATGTATACCTTCTTTAATTATACCGAATACAATTATGAGAAAGAAGACGATCAGCTTATTGTAACACGGGAAGGCGATAAAATTAACCGGGTTGCTCCTACTGAATCTATTTATAACAGAAGAACCAATTCATTCTTCTCATTTTTGAATTTATCCTATGATAATTATTTGTTCCTGGATTTAACCTTCCGAAACGATATTTCCTCGACGCTTCCGGTAGAAAATAATTCGTATTATTATCCTTCGGCATCGTTGAGCTTTATTGCCTCTGATGCTTTTAATTTTGAGAAAAACCTGCCTTGGGTTTCGTTCCTGAAACTTCGGGGAGGGATTGCTAAAACAGCATCAGATACAGAGCCGTACAGAACAGAGTTTTATTACACTACTGGATTCTTTGGCGGTGTTCAGGCTTCTTACTTCCCGGATGTGATACCTCCGTTCCAGCTCAGGCCTCAGAATGTGGATGCTTATGAAGCAGGTGTAAATATTGGTTTGCTTGATAATCGTGTTGATATTGATGCTACCTATTATTATTTGTATTCATATGACCAGATTCTTGATGCTCCTCTGCCAAGTACATCCGGAGCCAGAAAAATCCGGATTAATGAAGGAATCCTTTCCAATAAAGGAATTGAAGTGATGGTTAACTGGGTGCCGGTTCGAACCAATAATCTGATCTTAAGAACAGGGATCAATTTTACTCATAACAGAAATAAGGTCGTAAGTCTGGGCGATCATGCTGATAAGTATTTATTGGCAGATATCTGGGGATTGAACGGGCCGGCAATGATCCTTCAGGAAGGAGATGATTTTGGTACCATCAGTGGCTATGATTACATATATCACGAAAACGGACAGCCCATTGTTGATGAGACCGGAACCCATTATTTGAAAACAGACACACGGGTACCTGTCGGAAATGCCTCTCCGGATTTTATAGCCGGTTGGACAACATCGTTCACCTATAAATCCTTTAGCATTAGCACGCTTATCGATACTAAATGGGGTGGGGATATTTACTGTGGTTCTTATGTGATTGGTCTGCAAACCGGTCAAAGTCCTGAAACCTTGCTGGAGCGTGAAGGTGGAGGCTTACCCTACACCGATCCTGAAGGTAATCTTCGAAATGTGGGTGTGATCCTCGATGGAGTCTACGCTGACGGTACACCGAACGATCAGGTGGTTCATTATTATTACAAGTATATGACGGCTGCAGGTGGTTGGGGACCCTATCTTTCCACGCCTGGTATTATCGAAAACTCCTGGGTGAAACTCCGGGAAGTATCCTTGACTTATACGCTTCCAACAAAGCTGGTGAAAAAAGCGAAAGTATTCCAGAATCTGAGTTTGTCGGTTACTGGCAGGGATTTGTGTTATCTGTATACGACATTGCCCGACAAGATTAATCCGGAAGGGATTATGGGTGCCGGTAATGCACAAGGGTTTGAATGGGCGTCATTCCCAGGGACAAGGTCTTTTATTTTTAGTGTAAATGCGAACTTCTAAACATCGATTCATCATGAAAAAGAGATATATCATATTAGTTTTAATCACCGTAATAGCATTTGTAACTTCATGTAAAAAGGATTTTGGTGATCTGAATTCCAATCCTCATGGTTTTACTACTGCAAGTGATGCTTCTTTGTTTAATGGAATTGTTCAGTCGCTGATACCAAGCGGTAATGAACACATGTATGTTGTGAATGAAATCATCTACAAACAAACCCAACAATGTGCATTAACTCAGGAAGCATGGGGGAATTATACATTGGGAACTGAAGATATTTGGAATAGCTATTATGGACCTTTAACTGAAGTCCGCGAATTGGAGAAACGCTTTAAAGAGAAGGAGGTTTCTCCGGAGCTAGATAATGTCAAGGCGATGTTGAAGATTCTTCTGGCTTATAAAACCTTTAAGCTTACCGATATCTTCGGCGATATTCCTTTCTTTAATGCAGGTTATGGCTTTCAAAGTCTGGAGTATTTACACCCTGAATTCGATCGACAGGAAGATATTTACAAGTTCTTATTAGATGAGTTGAAATGGGCCGATGAACATATTGATGTTACAGCAATTGAGGAAGAGCCTTTTGCTACATTCAGGAATTTTGATAATCTCTTTTTTGGGGATTTAACAACATGGCAAAAACTCGCTAATTCACTTCGTCTGCGATATGCAATGCGTATGGTGGAAGTGGCGCCTGATCTTGCAGGACAAATTATTAAAGAAATCATTGAAGAAGAAAGGCCGGTTCTTGATGGTTATGGAATGAATTCACCGATTCTTGACGATGCTTGCTTTTGGCCAAATGCAGCGAATTTCTACAACGGTGGCCCCAACTGGGCTTTCCATGAGCAAAAGAATCTCCGTCTAGGGACTAACGTGTGGAATCAGATGGCCATTCACGATAGTCTGGATGGTAGTGGAATCTTTGACCCCAGGGCTTACGTTTTCTTTGAAGGGAATAATGACAGTGCCTGGAATGTTTATCCTTATGATGCAGATGTGGAAACTCCTGCGCCAGGAGGTGTTCCATATGGATATCACAGAGATGATAAAAAGAATCCCAACATGTATTTGATTAAGGGAACGGGGTGTATCTATTCACCGGTAAACTATTTCCTGATCCGGGATGGAAATACAGTTCCGATTATCCTGATGACCGGAGCTGAAGTTCATTTCCTGAAAGCGGAAGCATATTTTAGAGGGATTGGGGTTACCCAGAATATATGGGAGGCCGACATTGAATATATGAATGGGATTAATTCCTCTGTGAAATGGTGGGTTAATCTTGCTGAAACTCTTCAGTTGCCAGATTCCGAAGCGAAATTCATAGATTATATTAAAATTCCGGATGGCTTGAATGAGTCTTCAGTGGTGACTCAATTTGGGTCTTGGAACGCAGGTTCGGATGAAGAAAAGCTGGAATATATCTATACGCAACGTTGGCTGGATTATTTCTGGCAGCCTTGGCAGGCATATGCTTTGGCTCGTCGAACAGGGAAAACCCCAAGAATAGGTGATCCACTGAATCATTTCCGGATGCCTTACCCGCCTTCGGAAGTGGAATACAATACGGATAACTGGGCCAGTCAATCGGCCTTGATGGGTGGAGATGAAACAACCACTAAAATGTGGTGGATTCCTTAATAATTTGAAACTAACCTAAACACCTTATACTAATGAGAAAAAACGGAATACTAACACTGATATTCTTTGCGATTGTCGGATTTACCCTTGCTCAATCCACCGAATATCCATACGACTTCAATGATCTTGAACTTGCGGATATCAACGGGCAGGATGCCTGGTCAGTGGTTGTGAATTCAGGAGGAAGTGATGAAATGATTGTGGGCTATAGTCACCAGGGAGTGGTGGCTCATGATGGTAGTCAGGCTTGCTTCTATGGCCAATCTGGCGGAAACTATGGACGTACAGCTTCCCGCATTTCTACCGATGTCTTTCCTTTCGATTTTGCCAGTGGCGGGATTATAGAAGTGGAAGCGGATATTCACTGTGGCTGGTGGGGAACCTTGTTTGGTTTTGGATATGATGCCAATAATAATGGGTATCTGATGCCTGCGATCGAAACAGTTATTAATATTGAAGATAATGAAGGTGGATTTGGAATTCATCTTGCGAATCAATCTGCAGATAGTAGGTTGTTTTATATGCCGGATGGTTCTACAGTCAACTTTACTTTTCCTTTTGAAGAAACAGGAGGCTGGTATCGCTATAAGTTTTTTGTGGATCTGGATGCTAATGATGGAGCCGGAAGTGTTACCCTGTTTATTAAAGAAATGGATGGTGACTGGGCTGCTGTAACAGAAATTCAGGATTTGAATTTGCAGGCAACACCAGGGTCTGGCGATAGTAAAGATCCTGCTATGTGGACTAAATTCTTTTTGCATGGCACAGGAGGAACTTCAGGTTTTGATAATTTAATGCTTCGTCAACCTGATAACGGGGGGTTATTATTCCAGTATATTACATTTGATGAATTACCTGATAAGTTAACTACAGATCCTGCATTCAACCTTTCGGCTACAACAAGTCAAAGCTTGCAGGTAAGTTATAGTGTGACTTCCGGGCCGGCTACAATTAGTGGTAATACAGTTACTTTAACCGGTGATCCTGGGTTTGTGACTATAAAAGCAAGTCAACCTGGTAATGATGAGGTTGCTCCTGCCGAGGATGTGTCAAGGACCTTTGAAGTTGTTGATGCTAATCTGGTACTTCCTATTGTGGATATCAAAAATGCGGTGGATGATGAGATGATAAGAGTTCCTGAGTTGACTCCAATTCCATTGTCTGTTTCTACGGAAATTGAATATCCGCATTTGTTATCTGTAGCACAGGTGGAATTCAATGTTGATGGAACAACTGTTGATGGAAGTCTTATCAGAAACGGTTATTTTATTGGTTATTGGATGCCATCCGAATACGGGACTCATACATTAACGGTTACTGCCACCAGTTCTGAAGGTGTTAGTGTAACTTCTGCTCCCGTGACTTTCGAAGTTGTTCAGGAAGCTCCTGCAATAACCAAAACGGTTATTGATCACCACGATTTTAGTGTGGAAAGTACTTTAGATACAACCATTGTTTTGCCCAGTTTTGTGGGTGGTTATACAAATGTTACTGCTTATTTAACCTATGATTGTCCTTGTGATCCCTGGGATCGGATTGCAAGTGTTGAAATAAGAGGTGCTAATGGGGAATGGGTTGAATTACTTCGTTACATAACTCCGTATGGCGTTGCTTGTGAAGATAATGTTGATATTACTGATTTTGTTTCTCAACTCCAGGGTAAGATCGATTTCAGATTTGATTTTACTGAATCGGTTGTGACGCTTGATTTTGAATATCAAACAGGAACACCTGAATATAAGTATAGTTGGATGGATGTTGTATGGGCAGGGGCTTATCCTTTTGGTGATTATGAGAACCTTCAGCCTTGTGAGGTACATACCTTGAATTTTGCTCCTCAGATTGAGGAGGCTTATTTGCGCTTGGTTTGCTCTGGCCACGGTTGGGGTGACAATAACAGTAATAATGCTGCTGAGTTTTTTGAGACCAATCATTCTATTAAAGTTAATGGTGAGACTGAATTTGTTCAGGAATTATGGCAGGGATGTAACCCGAATCCTTCCAATTGTATGCCTCAGAATGGTACATGGTATCACAACCGTGCAGGTTGGTGCCCGGGAACAATTCCGATGACTTTCCGCTGGGATTTAACACCTTTCATCAATTCGCCTGATATGGAATTGATGTATGAGTTTGATCCTGACTATATGGATTATTGTCATCCTCACCACCCTGATTGTCAAACCGGGGTGACTTGTTCTGACTGTAATGATATGTACAATCCAAATATTATTGTTGCCGGTGAAATTGTGACCTTCAGTAATGAGGTTATTGGATCGGTGAAGGAGCAGGTAAGTCAGATTAACCTGAATCTGTTCCCGAATCCAACGAGCAATAGGGTTGAGGTTAGCTTGTTGGGAGTAGCAGATGTAGAGTCTGCAGTAATTACGATTAGTACCATTGAAGGGAAAATTCTCCAACAACATCGTTGGGATGTGAGTAACAATGTACTCGATCTCTCTGCATATCCTCAGGGAATTTACATTCTTAAATTCCAGTGTGAAGGAGAGCAAGTGGTGAAGAAAATTATTAAGCATTAAATCGTAACGTAATGAAAAGATATATAGGATTAATAATTATTGCATTGCTTTCATTTGGTGCTGTTGCACAGGAGGTCGTGAGTTCATACGATTTCAATAGTCTGAATGAAGGTGATCTTGATGGACAAGATAATTGGGCTACCATTCTTCATAATACAGGGCCTACCGATTTTCTGGTTAGCCTTTCTGAAGGTGGGGTGATCTCTCCTGATGGAACGCAGGCGATATTTTATAATTCCAGCGGGGCTGGTTATGGTCGAACTGCTACACGTAAAGCATCGGGTAATTTTGATTATGATTTTACTTCTGCAAATGTGGTGGAATATGAGATTGATATGAATGCTGCATATTGGGATACATACTTTGGTGTTGGCTTCGATGCTGATGGCGATGGGCATATTGCTCCGGGCTTGTCCTCTGAAGAAAATGATGGGGGTATTGTTATTCACGGTGCAGGTAATGGCGATCGTGTTGAGCTTCCTAATGGTACCGTGGTTGATTTCACCACTGACGATAACAGCGGATGGGTTCGCTATAAAGTAATTCTTGATTTTACGGCCAATGATGGCGCTGGTTCTGTGGCTCTTTTTATTGATCCGGGTATGACCGGTGATTATACGCCTGTTAATGAAGTGCAAGGTGTAAATATGGGGCTTACCGAAGGATCCGGCGATTTGCAGGATCGTACCGTGTGGGATGGTGTCTTTATGCATTCTCAGGGAATGACAGGCGCCTTTGATAACATTACCATCACCGAACAGAATAGTGATCTTCAGCTTCAGTTTATTGAGTTTGCTGCAATTTCAAATAAGTTAACAACTGGTGATGATTTTGAGCTTGATGCTTCGGCTACTTCTGGTTTGGATGTGATTTTTGAATTGACAGATGGTCCTGCCACGCTTTCAGGTAATACGGTTTCCTTAACTGGTAATGCCGGGATTGTGACAATTAAAGCCAGTCAACCGGGTGATGGTACATGGGCTGCTGCTCCTGATGTGTATCAAACATTTGAAGTGGTTGATCCAACCGCATATACTCCGGAACTTATAATTCGACGACCTTACAATGGAACCAATGTTTATTTAACATCGCTCGATCCGGTTTTAATTGTGGCTTCAACTTATATCGATCACCCCGAAGTATTAAACATTGTTAGTGTGAACTGTAATGTTGATGGTGATCAGGATATTCAACTGGAAGAGAAAATGGTCGGGTCGGGTTATTATTTGGCTGAGTGGACTCCACCTGCCTATGGTTCCTATACTATGACCATTACTTCCGAAAGTACAGGAAATATGGAGACTGCTGAAACGGTCAGTTTTGAGGTTACGGATCAGGTGACCAACCTGGAAGTGCAAACCTTCGATCAGGTTCAGGTAAATTCAGAAAATAGTACGGTACAGGATGAGTTTGTATTTCCAACGTATGCTGGAGCTTTTAATAATATGACTGCATTTCTTGATGTTACTTGTCCTCCGGGTGGTTGTGATCCCTGGGATAGAGTTGGAGGAATGGAGGCTCGTGGACCAACGGGTGAATGGGTAGAAATCCTGAGGTATATTACGCCTTATGGTGTCCCATGCGATCATCAAATCGATGTCACAGATTATGCGTCCATCTTTCAGGGTCTGGTTGAAATGCGTTTCAATATTGGTGGTGTAGATGATGATGGTTTTTTAGTTGATGTGGCCGTGAACTTCGAAGAAGGTACTCCAGCATATAAATATAGCTGGGTGAATGCCATTTGGAAGGATACATACTCTTTTGGAGATTATGAAAATTTACAACCCGTTGAGGTTATCAACTGGACTTTCGATAATCATATTGAAGCGTCCAAGCTGAAAGTGCTGAATACAGGGCATGGTTGGGGAGATCTGAATTCGCAAAATGCAGCTGAATTCTATGAAGCGACTCATCAGATCAAGCTGAATGGCGATTCCTTCGATCAGCACCTGTGGGTGACCTGTAATCCCAATCCCGATGGCTGTCAACCTCAAAACGGAACTTGGTATCACAACCGCGCAGGTTGGTGTCCGGGATCCATCAGTCATGTTTATGAATACGATGTTACACCTTATGTGAACAGTGCAGACGTAACCATTGAATACAAGTTCGGAGATTATGTGGATTATTGCCACCCCAATCATCCCGATTGTGTTACCGGCGTTACTTGCGATAACTGTGAATCCGGATTTAATCCGCATTATATCATCTCAGGTAACCTTGTTTCGTATAGTAATCAAATCATCGTTTCTACTGAAAAGGTGAAACAGGATCTGGGATTGAAAGTAACTCCAAATCCCTCAAATGGGATTATGGAAATGACTATCAATCAATCTCAATTGCAAGATAATGCCACTGTGCAAATCTTTAACATCTCCGGACAATTGCAACAACAGTTCTCCTGGAATGGTGATAACAGAATGCTTAATCTACAGGGTTATGCCAGTGGAGTTTATATATTAAAAGTATTCACTAAACTTGGTTCTGAAGTTCAGAAACTGGTTATTGAATAAGTGTTTTTTCATAAATTGATTTTGGGCTCCAATCCTTTTGGGTTGGGGCTTTTTTTTGATTAATAAGGTTTGTGTTTGTCCTGTTTTGATTGAAGAATGCTCAGTGGTAAGGTTTTGTGCTACTTTGTGTTGAGCGTTACTTTGATTATTAAAAATTGAATTTTCCTTTGTAGGATATCTTTTTTTGATTGGTTACAGGAATTACCCTCTGATCCTTAACGTCTACAATCAAAAAAAATCAATGGATATTCTTCAATGTTTCTGATCAGGCCAAGGAAGGACAATCATCATTTATCAATCATAAATCAACAATTGAAAGTTCCGGTATAGGTTTCGACAAGCTCAATTCAAAAAAAAAGACCCTCAAATGGTTTGAGAGTCTTTCGTCGAGTGGGCCCACCTGGACTCGAACCAGGGACCACCTGATTATGAGTCAGGTGCTCTAACCAACTGAGCTATAGGCCCAATCTGATTAATTTCACAGATTTGCATTCCGTTAGTTGGAAATGCGGATGCAAAATTACAATTTTGCAGTCAAAATACAAGGGAAACGAAAAATATTTTTAAGCAATAATGGATAAGCAACACAATATCAGGAATATTATATTTGATTTCGGCGGGGTAATCTATGATATCGACTTTATGCGCTTGCTGGCGGCATTCAATGAGCACGGTATTGTCGACAGTGAGCATATGTATGCCAAACATAAGCAGGATGATTTGTTTGTTGATTTGGAAAAAGGATCAATTGGTCCGGAGGCGTTCGCTGAAAAGTTCCGGGGATTAACAAATTTGAATTTGAATGATGAGCAGGTTTTTGATTTGTGGAATAAAATATTGATTGATTTTGTCGGGGAGCGGATTGATGCAATTAAAGATGCTTCTTCGAATTACCGTTTGTTTCTGATGTCGAACACAAATATTATTCACTACAATCATTATTCTCAGCAATATCGTGAGCAGTTTCCAGGTGAGTTGCCTGATTTGTTTGAAAAGATGTATTTGTCTTATGAAATGGGGATGGTAAAGCCAGATATCCGGATCTTTGAACAAATCCTTCAGGAGAATAATTTAAAGGCAGAGGAGACTGTATTTATAGATGACTTGGATGCAAATGTTTATGCAGCTGTAAAAACAGGAATAAGAGGTTTGATTTTGAATTCCGGAAAAGATCTAAAAGATTTATTTGAAAATGGAAAAATGAAAGAAGACACGGTCGTAATCTAGACCTTGTTTTCTTTCATCATTCTGTAAATCGTAGTCTTTCCGATGCCGAGCTTTTGTGCGACCTGTCGGACTTTATTATTATACTTCACCATAAAATGTTGGATAATCATTTGATTATACTCGTCCAGTGTTTTCTCTTCAACCAGCAGACTAGAAATAGAGTCTCCGGATGAGAATATAATATCGTCTTGTGTGATGATTTCATTATTTGCCATTACACAGGCCAGGTCAACAATCGCTTTCAACTCCCTCACATTACCTGGGTAGGGGTACTTGCGAAGTTTGGTGATTGCATCGGGACTTAGAATCTTGACAGACATACTGTTCTTTTTTGAGAAGTCCTCAACAAAGTATCGAGCCAGTATCACTACATCATTTTCCCGATCCCGCAGTGGAGGGAGTGCAATAGGTAAGCCTAAAAGGCGAAAATACAAATCCTCTCTGAAACGTCCTGCACTGACTTCTTCTCGTAGATTTTTGTGAGTAGCTACAATTATTCTAACATCGAGATTGATCTTTTTATTACTCCCTACGCGCATCAGTTCATCTTCCTGTATTACCCGAAGCAGTTTCGATTGCATATTCAGATCCATATCGCCTATTTCATCCAGAAATATGGTACCCTTATGGGCCTGTTCAAATTTACCAATACGGGTGGCTGTTGCCCCGGTAAAGGCTCCTTTCTCATGGCCAAACATCTCGCTTTCGATTAATTCACTTGGAATCGCCGATACGTTGATAGCTACAAATGGATTTTTTTTCCTGTCAGAGTTATAATGGATACATTTTGCAACCAGTTCTTTTCCGGTACCTGTTTCTCCTGTAATGGATACAGTGATGTTTGTTTTAACGGCCTTTTCTATCAGGTTGAAAACTTTATTTATTTGAGGGCTGTCACCTTTGATAAGATTGCCAAATTTAAACTTCTTTTCAACTTCTTCTTCAAGCGCACTTACTCTTCTCTTTAGTTGATGGTGTTCACGAATGTTCTTTGAAAGGTTCCAAAGCCGCTCCTTCGAATCCCCTTCTTTTACTATATAATCGTATACCCCAATCTTTAGAAGTTCAACAGCTGTGGATACATCATCCTGGCCTGAAACCACCACTACAGGCAGGTCCTGGTCGTATTCTTTGATCTTCTTTAGAACTTCCAGACCATTAATATCAGGGAGGTTGATATCCAGAGATATCATATTTGGTTGTTTGTACAGGTTTCGAAGTACATCTTTACCATTGGTAAATATCTCAACCTCATGTTCTTCATGTAGGGAAAGGTGATGAGTTAAGATCTTGGCAAAGATCAAATCATCTTCAACTATGAATATCTTGAAAGGAGTGGCCATCGCATAAAAACTTTAGCACTAATATACAGATATTCATCCTTCCGCACAAGGGGCTAATTCCGCTTTTAGGACAAAAGTTTATAAATAGGCCAATTCAATCTCTTTGAAAGCGTCTAATATTTCTTCTAATGAGTTTAGTGTGATTAATTTAATTCGATGTTGTTTGAAGTTATGAATACCTCTAAAGTAGCCGGAATAGTGCTTTCGCATCTCATGAATACCTGTCTGCGGGCCTTTCCACTCAATAGAATCGATCAGGTGTCTCTTGCAAATTTCGATTCTTTCCATAATAGTAGGGCCATCGATCAGGATTCCGGTTTGAAGGTACGAAACTACTTCACGGAAAATCCAGGGATTTCCTGTTACAGCTCGTCCGATCATAATTCCATCTACACCATATCTGTCGTACATATCCTTTGCGATCTCTGCTGAGGTGATATCTCCGTTCCCAATAATTGGTATGGACATTCGGGGATTGTTTTTCACAGCACCTATTAATGTCCAGTCGGCTTGGCCGCGGTACATTTGGGAACGGGTGCGCCCGTGAATAGTTAAGGCTTTAATACCTGTATCCTGTAGACGTTCGGCTATATCAACAATCTCCTTGGATTCTTCGTCCCAACCCAGGCGTGTCTTCACAGTAACTGGAAGATGTGTGCTGTTCACTACTTCCTGAGTAATAGCAACCATTTTAGGCACGTCTTTCATCATGGCCGAACCGGCACCTTTATTTACTACCTTCTTTACAGGACAGCCAAAGTTGATATCAATCAAATCCGGGTTGGCTTTGGTTGCCATTTCAGCTGCTTTTCGCATCGAATCCACATCATGTCCAAAAATTTGAATTCCAATTGGACGTTCCATTTCATCGAAATCCAGTTTCTGAAGACTTTTATCCGCATCACGTATCAAACCTTCTGATGAAATAAATTCTGTATACATCAGCGCCGCACCAAAATCTTTGCAAATTCTTCTGAATGGTGGATCCGTAATATCCTCCATCGGTGCCAGAATAACTGGCTTATTTCCCAAATCAATTGTATCTATCTTCACCTATCACTCAATTTATTAAAACAAATGCCCAACTTCTCGCGTTGATTAATACTTTTGCAAAAGTATTAAAGGAAAAAGGAATATATGATGTTTGGCAGATCTTTTTTGAACGGAAAATCAGCTTTATCCCAGATAACCTGGTTTATTGGGATAACTCTTAGCATTTGGTTGTTTTTTACATTGTTCACAATTTTGTTAGCTGTTCCTTTCTTTGGGATGGATGTTATTAAGGATATGCAAAGCATGTCGGCCGGAAATATTGTGGATAATATGGCTTTGGCCAAATATCTTCAAATAACCAATCATATCGGAATGCTGATTATTCCAGCATTGGTATTTGCGTGGTTTGCAGGGGAAAGTATACCTGAGTATTTATACTTGAATCATTCTGCAAAATCCAAAAGCTACGTAATGGTAATTCTTATTGGAATAGTATCTATTCCATTTCTTTCAGCAGTTATTGAATGGAATGCGAACCTTACACTTCCTGAAAGTCTGAAGCATATTGAGGAATGGATGCGATTAAAGGAAGCTGAGGCTAAAGTTCTTACTGATGCATTCTTATCAGAAAAGACACTGGGAGCACTATTTATTAATATGTTTATGGTTGCCGTAATACCAGCCTTTAGTGAAGAATTTATTTTCAGAGGTGTTTTATATCGAATTTTGAAAAAAGGGTTTAAGAATCCGCATGTTGCAATATTTGTAGCATCAATCTTATTCAGCGCAATTCATGTGCAGTTTTATGGCTTCTTCCCACGCTTCTTACTCGGGATGATGTTTGGGTACCTGGTATACTTTACTGGTTCACTATGGCCTGCAATGCTCGCACATTTCGTCAATAATGGAGCAGCTGTACTAGTAGGATTTGTTTCAGATACGGATCAGCTAGAGCAAGAGATTGAAGGAATGGGGGCTACTTCTTATTTCGGGATTATTCTAAGTCTTGTTTTAACACTCTCCTTGTTCTATTATATTTATAAGAATGAGACGAGGAGAGCTGTTTAAACATTAATTATAGAGGAGCCTACATCCTATGAACTCCTTTATAGTTGTTTGCATTTTGAGCCAAATGTTATGTTGGAAGTAATCATTATGTTAAAGAGTAGTCAAAAGGGATGAAAGATCTCCTGGATGCTACTCAATAGCTTTTATATGAAAGCTACAAGTTAATCATATTCGTGGATTTCAACTTGCAGATTCCCTTTTTGATAATGACAAAGAAGACAGTTGTAGGATTAAATCGATCAAAAAATAAGGACAAAAAAAAGGGAACCAAAACGGTTCCCTTTTTTTATATCTCGTATACGAATTAAAATTCGATAGACGTACCTTTAAGGGTAGAGTAGTTAATTCTAAAAGCACCTACTTTACGTAGTTCCTGCTTAATGTCAGTAACAACACCCATTCTGGTTTTCTTGTTCACCTTCAATGAAGTTGTTAAGAAAGGTCGGTCTGCTTCATCTCTTGCTTCACGTTCAGCCAGAACAAATTCTGCAATATCATTCTTTGTTGCATAACTATTGTTCAATTGAATACGTGATTCGGTACCCAGGTTTTGTGCAACCGGAGGTCCTACAAGAATGTAACTAACCAATGATTTCTTCTCCAACTTTTGTACTTCAGTTGCTTTTGGCAGTTTCACCTTAACAATAGGAGAATCTGTTCTCATGGTTGTTGATACCATGAAGAAGAAAAGCAGCATGAAGATAATATCTGGCAATGACGATGTCGAAATTGCCGGAGTTTCTTTGGCTTCATCTTTCCTAAACTTTGACATAATTTAGTCTCCTATGTTTTCTGGTTCGGCCTCCGAAATTGAAGTTGGAATAGCTGTCCCGATTGCATCGTTTTGAGCCTTCGATAAGTTTTCAAATTTCTTACCAAATTTCTCTTTTGCTAATTCATTCTTCAATTCATTAAAAGCAGCTGCAAGTTCATTCTGAACCTTAATATACATGTCGTAGGATGTTCCTCGGTCATTCTTAAGAGATACAATACCTAACGATCTTGCATACTCTTCTCCGAATTCCTCAATAAACACTAACCTCTTTTCTGGAAGTGTTTCATCATTCATCGGATTAACGATGAAGGTTTTTACATCCTCTCTCAGCGTTCGTAGATCACCAGGTTTATCATCAACAAGTAGACGATCACTCTTATTAACAAGAATTTTAAGGATATTTCTGTCCTTAACTTTAACGTCATCAGGGTTCTCATCCACTACTGGTGGAGGCAATCTACGCGTAATCCCAGAGTCTACATCCATGGTTGTGGTTACCAGGAAGAAAACCAAAAGCAGGAACGCGATGTCCGCCGTAGAGCTTGCATTAATCTCTGGTGTTTTTCTTGCCATAATCTAACCTTTTATGCTTTTTTAATAGCTCCGTTAATACCGGAGAAAATAGTAGCTATAATAGCTACAGCACCCATGATGTAGGTGAAATACATACCAGCTCCTACCATTTTAGAAGTCTCGGCAGTTGTTAACATCTTCTCAAGCTGCATTTCAGTGTATGTGTTGCCAGCTATTGCATATGAAATAAATGCAAGAACAGCCATACCACCAATAACAGCTAAAGTTTTAACAGCTTGTTTTGGATTCTTCAAGATATCGAAGATCGGCAAAACTACAGCCAGTAAAACAGAAAGCCCAAACGCGATGAACGTAGTCAACATAAATGGGTTCATGATACTGTCTGCCAGTTCGGCATTGTCTTCGATAGCTGTATCACCTTCCTTCCATATCCAAATCATGAATATGGCGGCCGCAGCCATAAAAAGGTAGGAGATAGCCTTCGAAATATTATGAACTAATTTTTCCATTTGTGACTTACTTTTGTTTTTTGTTGTAAACTTCTAGGATGTCCATGAATGAGATAGAAGAATCTTCCATATCATTAATAAGGCTTTCAACTTTCGCAACTAGGTAGTTGTAGAAGATCTGAAGGATAATCGCAACGATCAAACCAAATACAGTTGTCAAAAGAGCCACCTTAATACCCGAAGCCACAACAGTAGGAGAAATATCACCAGCAGCAGCGATATCATCAAATGCTTTAATCATACCAATTACTGTACCCATGAAACCAAGCATAGGAGCAAGAGCGATGAAAAGAGCAATCCAAGAAAGTCCTTTTTCTAAACGTCCAGAAAGTACACCACCATAAGAGATGATTGATTTTTCAACCATTTCCAAGCCCATGTCGTACTTGTCAAGACCTTGATAGAAGATACCAGCAACAGGACCGCGAGTAGCTTTACAAACTTCCTTAGCAGCCTCGTGACCTTCTGTGTCAAGAGCAGTCTCTACTTTGTTTAATAACTTCTTAGTGTTAGTAGTTGAAAGATTCAAATAAATGATTCGTTCAACAACTAAGGCTAAACCTAAGATAAGGGTAACCAATACGATACCCATAAAACCAGGACCACCGGCGATGAATTGTCTCTTAAGTTCCTGATGGAAACCTAATTCTTCAGCAGGTTGTGCTTCTTCTAAAGTTGCAGTTGGTTCTTCAACTACAGCTTCTTCAGTAGCAACAGTATCTGCTGCGATTGAATCCGTGGTCATTTCTACTTGTGTATCCTGTGCAGTAGTCTCTTCCTGCGCAAGAACAACATTTGACATTCCAAATGTCAGCATTCCAGCTATTGTCAGAAAAGCAATCAGTTTTTTCATAACTTTTATAATAATTGTTGATTACTAATTAATTCTCAGCTTTTTAATTGTTTTAATTAAGTTTTTGCGGAGAGAGCGGGATTCGAACCCGCGATACCCTTTCGAGGTATACACACTTTCCAGGCGTGCGCCTTCAACCACTCGGCCACCTCTCCATTAACTGCCTGAATTATCAGTTGTTTTCCAAAAATTCAGGCAGCTAAAATACAAAAAATAATATAAAGTAAAAATTAAGACTTTTTTTTCTGTCATGTTAAATCGGTTGAAAATAAGTTAATAGTTGCTTATTTATATAACTCCGATTCATCTATATTATTGTTTATTAATCGATCGTCATCTCACCACGTAGTGACTTATTCAATTTAGTCCGGATCTCAGAATGGCTGAATTTACGTCCAAATAGGTACATTAATTTTGTTATTGCCGATTCTAAAGTGATGTCATATCCCCCAATTACGCCAATATTGGCAAGGTCGACACTGGTTTCATACTTGCCCATTTCAACCGAACCTGATTGGCATTGGGTCACATTATAAATAATAATATCGCGTTTAGCAGCCGATTCGAGCTCATCTAAAAACCATTTCTCGGTGGATGCATTTCCTGATCCGTAGGTTTCCATCACGATACCTTTTAGTCCAGGAGTACTCAGTATTGATTTCACATACTGTTGATTCATGCCTGGGAATAATTTCAATATGCCCACATTATTATCTAATTCGGTATGTACCTTCAGTTTTTTGAAATTAGGTTTAATGATACGATCCTTATGAAGCTTTACATGCACACCAACATCTGCCAATACAGGGTAGTTTGGTGATTGAAAGGCTTCAAAGTTTTCAGCATTTGCCTTTGTTGTGCGGTTCCCTCTGAATAACTGGTTTTCAAAATAGACACTTACCTCTGGAACTACAGGAGTACTTTCGTGGTAGGTTGATGCAATTTCTATGGCATTAATAAAATTATCCCGACCATCGGTACGTAATACTCCAAGAGGTAATTGTGAACCTGTAAGAACGACTGGTTTATTCAGATTCTCGAACATAAAGCTCAAGGCCGAAGCTGAGAAAGCCATCGTGTCTGACCCATGAAGAATTACAAAGCCATCATATTTCTCGTAGTTTTCTTCAACTACCCTGGCCATTTTTGCCCAGAATTCAGGATTCATATTCGATGAGTCGATCAAAGGATCGAAAGAATATGAGTCAATTGTAAACTGGTATCGTTCAAGTACAGGTATATGTTTGTACAGATTGTCAATGTTAAAGGGCTGTAAAGCTCCTGTTACCGGATCTTGCACCATTCCAATAGTACCCCCGGTGTATATAATTAAAATCGCAGTGTCGTTGCTCATTCTCTCTAAAAATTAAATAATTTCCTTGCGTTTGCTGTAGTGACTTCAGCAACGCGTTCAACACTAATATCGTAAATTTCTGCCAGTTTTTCTGCTATATAATAGGTATATGCACTCTGGTTACGTTTTCCACGGTAGGGCATGGGTGTTAAATAAGGTGAATCCGTCTCAAGAATGATGTTTTCCATTCCAAAATTTGCAACTACCTTATCAAGACCTGAATTTTTAAATGTTAAAACTCCGCCAATACCAAATTTGAAATTTTCATATGAAAGAATATGTTCAGCATGCTGATCATTTCCAGTGAAACAATGAAAGACACCTCGAAGTTTTGGAGTTTTCATTTCATCCAGAATTTCAAAAATTTCTTCGAATGAATCTCTACTATGGATTACAACAGGCAAATCTTTTTCAATTGCCCACTCAATTTGAGTACGTAAAGCAATTTGTTGTTGCTTGAAATGTGTCTTATCCCAATAAAGATCGATGCCGATCTCTCCAACAGCATAATATTTATGTGTGTCGAGTTCATGCTTAACAATCTTTAATTCATCCTCATAGTTTTCTTTAACCGATGTTGGGTGCAACCCCATCATAGGGAGACAATTATCAGGATATTGATTACATAGTTTTTTCATCGGTTCAATTGATTCTGAATCGATGTTAGGGAGTAGCATATACTGTACTCCACTCTCAATTGCCTTCTGGATCACCATATCACGATCTCCAGCAAACTCTTCCAAATACAAATGTGTGTGGGTGTCCGTTAAAATCATGGCGCAAAAGTATAAAAATACCGTTCACTGTTTCGAAATGAAGATTTCCATTTGTGAGATTTTATAATTTTGCCAAAAAATAATCACATTGAAGAAAATACTCATAGTTCGTTTTAGTTCCATTGGAGATATTGTATTAACAACTCCTGTTGTCAGAGCAGTAAAACAACAGGTGAAAGACTCACAGGTGCACTTTTTGACTAAAGAACGCTTTGTTTCTGTTGTAGAGGAGAATCCTTATATAGATAAGGTGTATTCTATACGTGAGAAAATCACAGAGATAAGTCAGGAGTTAAGGCGTGAGAACTATGATTACATAATCGATTTGCATCGTAACCTGCGAACTCTTCATCTGAAGATGTTGTTGTTGAAACCTTCACGATCATTTAATAAAATAAACTTCGAAAAGTGGCTTCTGACAAAATGGAAGATCAATAGAATGCCCGATAAACATATTGTTGACCGGTGTTTTGATACTGTGAGAATGCTTAGAGTAAAATATGATGGTGAAGGATTGGATTATTTCATTAATGCACAGGATGAAGTTAGTCCAGGTGAATTACCTCCTGGATTTAGAGATAACTATTTGGCTCTGGTTATTGGAGGGGCTCATGCAACGAAACAATTACCAAAGGAGAAGCTCATTGAGTTGTGTTATCAGCTCAAATATCCTGTGATGATCCTGGGAGGTCCGGCCGAGGAAGCCTTGGGAGATGAAATTCAAGAGATGTTTCCTGAAAAAGTATACAATGCTGCCGGTAAGTATAGTTTAAATCGTTCTTCATCATTAATAAAAAATGCAACAGTTGTTGTGTCTGGTGATACAGGTTTAATGCATATTGCAGCTGCTTTCCGTAAGAAGATTGTTGTCGTTTGGGGGAATACAGTGCCTGAATTTGGAATGTATCCTTTTCTGCCTCTGGATAAAGGAGGTTTTGAATCGGTAGAAGTAAAAGGATTAAAATGTAGGCCGTGCAGTAAAATAGGTTTTGAGGAATGCCCTAAGCAACATTTTGATTGTATGTTGAAAATAGAAATTAAAGATATCGTAAAAGCAGTGACCCGGCTTTATCAATAACCGGGTCATTGCTATGTTACATTATTTTGACGAAAGGGTTGTTAACTTTTTCATAGCCTATAGTGGTCGTAGGCCCATGTCCTGGATATGCAGTAAATCCATCATCCAGAGTAAATAGTTGAGTGTTGATGCTTTCCATTAAAACGTCGAAATCTCCAGTTGGTAAATCGGTTCGTCCGATGCTGTCTCTGAATAATACATCACCCGTAATCACCGATTTTTCATTTTCAAGAATAAGGCAGATACTACCAGCTGCATGGCCAGGTGTATGTATGATCCTGATTTCTGAATTGCCGAACTTGAAAAGCTCGCCATTTTCCAGATATTGATCCGGATTAATGGTGCCCTCCAGTTCAAATCCAAAAACACTTGCTGACCCATGTGCCGATCGGATAAACTGTTCCGAATCTTTATGACATGCCAGCCCGATATCGAATGTGTCGGCAACATATTTCATTCCCAGAATGTGATCGATATGTGTATGTGTTGCGATAATCTTTACAGGTTTTAAGTTGTTTGAATCGATATATTCTTTTAACGCCTGCTTTTCGAATTCAGTGTAATAACCCGGATCAACGATGATGCATGATCCACTTTCGTCATGTAAAACAAAAGAGTTCACCTGAAATGAATTAACTGCAAATGCTTTTATTGTGATCATTTGAATGTGATTTTGTCTTTCTAAACAATTTTTGTTGGCCAAAGTTATAAATAAAGATAAAAGCCATGCGATTTAAAATATAGTTGCTATTTTAGCTTGGGTTATTCGAGTCGAGGAAAACAAGAGTTAGCAAAATATTATTAAATGATTACTGGCCTGAAATATCATAAAATTAGAGTTCACAAAATTTTACTTGTCGCACTATTATTGATAGCTGGAGTAGCAAAGGCTCAATACTATACCGGCCTGAAGATGGATTTCGGGAAAAACAGGGTACAGTATCGTGATTTTTTATGGACCTATTATTCATTTAACCGCTTTGATACGTATTTCTATTTAAATGGGAAGGAGTTGGCGATATATACATCCAAATATGCCGACAAATATCTTTCCGAAATGGAATCGAAACTGGAAACCCGGATTCACGATAAGATACAATTTATTGTTTTTAATAATTTATCTGATCTTAAACAGGCAAATCTGGGGCAGGAATACAATACCTTTTATAATACTGGAGGGGTGACCCACATAATCGGTCGAAAAGTATTGTTGTATTTTGAAGGGGATCATGCCAAATTGGAGAAACAGATACGAGCTGGGATAACTCAAGTAATCCTGAACGAATTGATCTCAGGAACCTCTGTAGGATCTCAAGTGAAGAGTGGATTGCTGATAAATTTCCCTGAGTGGTTTTCAAAAGGATTGGTCTCTTTTTATTCCGAAGAATGGAATACGGATTTCGATAATCAAATAAGGGATGCAGTCGTAAATAAGCGCATTAAGAAGTTCGCATCCTTGCAGGGAGAACAGGCTATTTTAGCTGGCCATTCCCTGTGGAATTTTATCTCGCTGGCCTATGGTGCTGATAAGATCCCATCTATTATATACATGGCTCGTGTGAGCAGAAGTGTTGATGCTGCATTTCTTTATGTCTTGGGGGTGGATATTGATCAGATTATTGAGCAATGGAAGCTGTTTTATAACCAACAATTTGAAAAAGAACTTGGGGATGATTTGGATAGGGAATCATTTGTGTTCAAAAAGCCCCGTCGGAGAGATCTTTATCAAAGAGTGAAATTAGATCCGAATGGCAAGTACCAAGCTTATGTAACCAATAATTCAGGCAAGAAGAAAGTTTGGCTTTATGACAAATATTCGGGTAAACGGAAAAAACTTATAAAAAAAGGATTTACTCTCGATGATAAAAACGATCTTTCTTACCCGCTTTTATCATGGCATCCTTCCGGAAAAGTACTCTCTATTATTATTGAAGAAAAAGGATATCTATATCTTTATTTTTATGATGTGGATAGGAAAAAATCTGAAAGACGAAAAATTGTTGGCTTTGAGAAGATCCTGGATTTTTCTTATTCACCCGATGGAAGGAATTTCGTTATGTCGGCTGTGCAAAAAGGGCAGAGTGATATTTTTGTTTATGAAATCGCTTCTGGATTTTATGACCAAATCACGAAAGATGTTTATGATGATTTGAATCCTCAATTTATTAATAAGGGACAGGAAATAGCGTTCTGTTCCAACAGAACCTCTGATACTATTACTAAAGATGACGATTATATTCAGATTATTGATTTGAACATAAACAAAGATGTTTTTATTTATCAATATCTCAAAAAGAGTCCGATCCTCAAGCGGATTACAAACACACCTCGGGTTGATGAGCGGTACCCCCAGGAATATGCAAATGACTATTTGAGTTATTTGGCTGATAATAACGGGGTGTTTAATAGATATATCGCACGATTCGACAGTGTTATTGCATATATAGATACGGCAACGCATTATCGATATTTCACACATACAGTACCTCTTACAAATTTTAACACGAGTATCATCGAGCATCATGTGAATCCACAAACTGGCAAAATTGCTGATGTCGTACTTAAAGATGGACGGTATTTTGTTTCAATGAGTGATATGGTTGATGTATCCTCCCTTGTACCCCAGGAATTGCGTAACACATTTTATCGCGAAGCATTGTCGAGACAAGCCGACCAGGAAAAGGGACTTAAACAGGATGCTGTTAGTGAAAAGATTGTACTCAAGCCAAGAAAGCGTTTCCGGACAGTTATTGATGGGCAAACGGATGAAGATGTCTTGGCGCAGCAATATACAGCAGAAGGCGTTTTGCAGGGAGTATCGCAAGGTACAGGTGATGGTTCCAGAACCACCAAAGATGGATTTAAACTACCATCACGAAGAAACTATTATGTTCAGTATAGTATCAATGAGTTAGTAAATCAAATTGATTTCAATTTTCTTCAACAAAACTATCATCCATATACAGGAGGAAGAGGCCCCGTTTTTCTACAAAATGCAGCGGTAATGTTTTTTCAGGCTAGTGTATCTGATTTGATGGAGGATTATCGAATTACCGCCGGTATAAGGCCTAGTTTTGACCTAAGTAATAATGAATATATTGTAAGTTTCGCTAATTATAAAAGACGATTAGATCAGGAGTGGATTTTTTATCGGTCTCCTAAACTGACCTATTTCAATATCCAGAACACCAATTTGCTGCTACTTGGGAAATATGTTACTCATCAACTCGCGTATAAAGTCTCATGGCCTTTTAATCGGGTCTTAAGTCTGCGAGGTAGATTTGCATACCGGGTCGATAGAAGCACTATCGTGAGTGTAGATCCTACAACCATTAATGTTCCATCGGTGTATGATAATACACTGAGTGTATATGGTGAATTAGTGTTTGATGGCACAAGGAACCTGGGGATGAATTTGTATGAAGGAACACGTTGGAAGATATTTGCTGAGGGATTCCAGGTTTTTGCGAATGAAAACAAAAATGTATTTGTAGCTGGATTTGATTTTAGAAACTATCAACGCATTCATCGTACTTTGATATGGGCCAATCGATTTGCAGTAGGAACCTCCTTTGGGAAAAACAAACTCATATATTATATGGGGGGGGTAGATAACTGGATTAAGTTCACGAACATTCAGGATATGTTTTCCAATGAAGCCCAACCTGACCAGTCCCAAAATTACTTATATCAAACCTTGGCAACCAATATGAGGGGTTTCCCTCAAAATGTGCGTAATGGAAATAACTTTGCTGTTATTAATTCTGAATTGCGCTTTCCTGTGTTTAGGTACCTCTTAAACCGAAATATCAGCTCCGGATTTGTAAATAATTTCCAACTCGTTGCTTTTGGAGATGTTGGTGCTGCTTTTGACGGGATGAATCCATTTAGTGAGGACAACATTACCTTTCTTAAAGAAGTTTATCAGAAACCTTTCTTCATTGAACTTGAAACAAGGAAAAGTCCCATCGTAGGGGGAATGGGGCTAGGGGCCCGAACAACGCTTTTAGGATATTTTGTTAGGGGTGATGTTGCTTGGGGTATTGAGGATAACAAAATTAACGATCCGATGTTCTATTTCAGTGTCAGTTTGGATTTCTAACATACATTAACTCGAATACTTAAACCGGGTGTTTGTTTTGTCCTTATTCAATCTCTGCAATCTGATCTTGTTTTGAGTTTATATTTCTATTAGATATTTCTGCTCAATTACTTAGAAAAAAAAACGGTTTTATTTCACTTTTTATTACTACAAAAATGTTTTTTTTAAATTGGTAAAGATCATCATCACAGTGAGATGTGATTATTGCATAGCTTGAAACTCTTGTAAATGAGGGCTTTTTTATTTCGGGAAAAAATGTCGAATTTTGCCCCCCTGTTTTAATTAGTGTCAGCCTGGATAAATTGCTGGAATTCTATATGATGTTCCTTAATTCTTATCTGAGTAAACAGATTTTGAGACTTTGCAACTTAAGTGATTGATTATCAATTCAAAATTTGTTATTGACGTGATTTACAGGGAGATACGTGTACACTGAGAGGTGTTTGTGTTAATCCCTGTTTAATAAAAGCATTGTAATGCTTGATATCGTTATGTTTTACGTTGTTGTTAATAAGTAGTTGAAAACTAGAGAATGGTAGAAACACCATAAGCGGTTTGGATGTTGTACCTTGGCATAAGGTAATAAATACCTGCCCAGAATATTAACCATTCTATTTATTAAGACTTTAGCTTTTTAGACTGTAAAACATCGATCATGGACAATAACCTGTTTACACAAACGGAACAAAATTTAGAAAAACCTAGAGTAAGTGAGTATAAAAAAATACTTGAAAATCGATCCAGGCCAGAGCTATTTGATGAAGATGCTGCAAATCGGGAAATTATGATTGAGAATAGTGTAATGGCTGAGAAAAAACCGAAGGAGACTGTAGTCTTGCGTAAGTTTTCACATGAAGATGTGTTGAAATATGCTACCGAATACTTTAAAGGTGATGCGCTTGCCGCAAATGTGTGGATGAACAAGTACGCCTTAAAAGATAGCGATGGGCATTTATATGAACGTACACCCGATGATATGCATCGTCGTATCGCAAAAGAAATTGCCCGGGTTGAAAAGAAGTACACCAATCCCCTGTCTGAGGATGAAGTGTATTCTGTCCTTAAAGATTTCAAGTATATCGTTCCGCAGGGTAGTCCCATGGCAGGTATTGGTAACAACTTCCAGGTTTCTTCTTTGTCCAATTGTTTTGTGATTGGTAATGATCCTCAGAGTTCCGACTCTTATGGTGGAATCATGAAGGTGGATCAGGAACAGGTTCAATTAATGAAGCGACGAGGTGGTGTTGGACACGATCTATCTTTTATTCGCCCTTCGGGAAGTCCGGTTAAAAACTCAGCACTTACTTCAACGGGAATCGTTCCTTTTATGGAGCGTTATTCAAACTCAACCCGTGAAGTTGCGCAGGACGGACGCCGTGGTGCATTAATGTTGTCAATTTCCAGTAAACATCCTGATGCTGAAAGTTTCATCGATGCTAAAATGGAAAAAGGTAAAGTTACCGGAGCTAATGTTTCGGTAAGGATTGATGATGACTTCATGAAAGCGGTTATTAACGATACGCCATACAAGCAGCAATATCCGATCGATTCTACAAACCCTAAAGTTGTTAGAGAAACTGATGCCCGCAAATTGTGGGATAAAATTATACATAACGCCTGGTCTTCTGCTGAACCTGGTGTTTTATTCTGGGATACTGTAGTACGTGAATCTCTTCCCGATCGATATGCCGATCTCGGATTTAAAACGGTATCAACCAATCCTTGTGGTGAAATTCCATTATGTCCATATGATAGCTGTCGATTATTGGCAGTTAACTTATATAGTTATGTTCAGAATCCGTTTACAGCTGAAGCAAGATTCGATCACGAATTATTTGCTAAACATGCGGCATATGCTCAGCGCATCATGGATGACATTATCGATCTTGAAACTGAAAAGATTGATGCCATTCTTGCGAAAGTTGATGCAGATCCTGAAGATGAAGAAACCAAGCGTATCGAACGTAATCTTTGGTTAAAGATTCGTGAAAAGACACTACAGGGGCGTCGTACCGGTATTGGTATTACAGCCGAGGGTGATATGCTAGCTGCTCTTGGTAAAACCTACGGTAGTGAAGAAGCAATTAACTTCTCTGTTGAAGTACACAAATTACTTGCTGTTGAAGCGTATCGTTCGTCTGTGAGCCTGGCTCGTGAAAGAGGTGCATTCCCTGTTTTCGATTTCGAGCGTGAGGCCGATGGCCCAATGATTCAGCGCCTACGTGAAAACGATCCTGAGTTGGTACGCGATATGGAAAAATATGGGAGACGTAATATTGCACTTCTTACGATCGCACCAACAGGTAGTGTGAGTATTTGTACACAAACCACTTCAGGTATTGAGCCGGTATTTATGGTTTCTTATAAAAGAAGAAGAAAAGTAAATCCTAACGATAAAAATGTCACCATTAGTTTTGTTGATGAAGTTGGTGACTCTTGGGAAGAATACCTGGTGTTCCATCCTAAGTTTGAAACATGGCTTGCCGCTAATGGATACAATATCGATGAAGTGAAAGCTATGAATGATGATCAATTGAAAGAGGTCATCGAAAAATCACCTTATCATAAAGCTACTTCAAATGACATTGACTGGGTGAATAAGGTTAAGATGCAGGGAGCTATTCAAAAATGGGTCGACCATTCTATCAGTGTTACTGTTAACCTTCCTGCCGATGCTACTGAGGAATTAGTTAGTCAGGTGTATCGTACCGCATGGGAAAGTGGCTGTAAAGGGATGACTATTTATCGTGATGGTTCTCGCTCCGGAGTTCTTGTCAGTAATGATGAGAATAAAGAGGAAGAAGAATTTAAAGAAACAAAAGCTCCTCCACGTCCTAAAAAATTGGAAGTAGAAGTTGTACGTTTCCAAAACGACTATGAAAAGTGGATTGCCATTGTAGGACTTCTTGATGGCAAACCATACGAAATCTTTACGGGGCTGTTAGAAGACTTCTGGATTCCGCCTTTTGTTACTTCTGGATATATTATCAAAAATCGTACTGAAGATGGCGAAAGCCGATACGATTTCAGGTACAAAGACAAGCATGGTTACAACGTTACCATGGAAGGTTTGTCTCGTTCCTTTAATAAGGAGTACTGGAACTATGCAAAGCTGATTTCAGGTGTACTTCGTCATGGGATGCCACTTCCTTTCGCTGTTGATTTGGTGGATAACCTGACGTTCGAACAGGAATCAATCAATACATGGAAAAATGGTGTTGTACGAGCCCTTAAGAAGTTTATCCCTGATGGAGCCAAAGGTAAGTCATCAACGTGCCCTGAATGTGAGGATGAGTCATTGGTTTATGAAGACGGCTGCCTTACTTGTAAGAACTGTGGATACTCAAAATGCAACTAAGCACTATCTAATATAAAGGAAGCGTCTGGCATTAAGTCAGGCGCTTTTTTTTTAAAAGTGTATCTTATGATAGTCCCACTCTTGATTATTTCTGAAATTATAGATCTTCTGAGCAAGTCTTATAAAGAGTTCAAGTTCGTTTTCTTTTAGGTGTTTTAAAGCGACAGGATCTTTTCTGCAAGCATCAGAAAAAACAGCTAAAAAAAGATAATTGTTTTTTATTAGCCATTTCTTGGCCTGTTCTTTCCCGTCAATAGCAGCATCCAATGCCCCCAATTGAGGGAACCCATTTTTCATTAACCAATTCATTGCTTCCTCACTCCCTCTGATAGTACTTGAGAGTGCAGCAAGTTCAGGGTAGCCATTCTCCAAAAGCCATTGAAGGATTTGATCATTCTCTTCAAATGTCTCTCCAAAGGCGATTAGTACCTTTACCGGATATTGTTCAAGCATAAAACGTTCATTTGTCACAAAAATAATAGCATTTGTTATACAAATCGAATATTCCCCCATAATTCAATGGCAAATCCCTAATAGTACCAACTTTTTCCTTTCCTCTTTTTCCTGGGCAGCGGCCGGGCCATGCGCTATAGCTGTCTAGTGGAAGGCATGGTTTTGCAACTGCCGTACGGGGTCTTCGTTCCTCAGCCTCCGCCGCCAGGCAAAAACCAATGCCTCCACTTCACCAGGCTGCCGCTTCTGTCCCTGCTGCGGTGGGGACTTGCCGATGATATCAGTAAGCAAAAGCTTATCCGTTTCTGTTGACCATACTATATATATAGTATAAAGGAGCAGGAGTCACCCATGCTTGACGAGACAGAATAAGGCCCAAAGCCCAAAACGCATAATTCCGAATACAACGAACAACAACCGCTTAAAAGCGCTGAAGCCCCCTTTTGGAGGCCCTAGGGAAAAAACTTCAATTTTTATTGTTCACAAAACCAATAAGCTAGGGGTAAATGTTACACGAATGTTAAATCGTGTTAGGAATTGCGGGGAATTTACCCGTATCTTTGCAGCCGCTTAAGAGCGGAAGTTCATTGAGATCATGCAGAAGGAAAGGTTAATAAACAAGTGGAATAGTGAAGCTTGTAGAGACAGAAAAGGCTTGAAAAATTAAGATTAAAATTAATTTTCAAAAAGGCTTGGACGGAACGAAAAATTGACTACTTTTGCATCCGCATTTAGCGAGAGTGTTTTGAAAGATTGACAGGGGTAAGGGAAGCAGAGTTGATAAGCTTGCAAAGACAAGCAAAACCAACGAAAGTCTTCAGAAAAAAAAGAAAATTTTTTTTCACAAAATGTTGGAGATAACGAAAACATTTTTACCTTTGCACTCCCGATTCAACGACAGGTTGAACGGAAACAAAATAAGAAGTACAAGAGTACATTGATATACTGAAGTTAGGTTATGTAGCAAATATCCGTTTAGGAAATTCTTTTGAATTGAAATAAAACGATAGAGAGTCGGGAAAAACATTTAAAACTTATTAGTACGAAGAGTTTGATCCTGGCTCAGGATGAACGCTAGCGGGAGGCTTAACACATGCAAGTCGAGGGGTAA
>PPCM01000347.1_pt1 | contig 50424 bp, 47 predicted proteins | sample 1555541 | NCBI WGS metagenome assembly PPCM01 (sample SAMN05284479, study PRJNA326546) | Marine sediment metagenome, whole genome shotgun sequencing project. | isolation source: marine sediment | place: Germany: Wadden Sea | collected 2012-09-05
AAGGAGTCGATCGAGTCCTTGAGGATCCGGTTCCAGTTTGCCACCTCAAGGGGTTCGGCGACAGTTCGGTTGATTTGGAGCTCCGCTTCTGGGTTGGTGATCCGGCCAATGGCATTTCCAATGTGCGCAGCGTCGTCCTGCTCAAAGTGTGGGATAGTTTTAAGAAAAACGGCATCGAGATCCCATTCCCTCAGCGCGACCTGCACATACGCTCCAGCGAAGTGCTGACCGTTCAACGCGACGCCCCCGATCCAGAATAACGCATGGCCAAAGTTTCCAAAAAACGTCTCGACGAACTCCTCGTGGCCAAAGGCCTCGCCGATTCCCGCTCACAGGCCAAAGCACTCATTCTCGCCGGCAAGGTAAAACTCGGCACTGAGCGTCTCGACAAACCTGGGCGCAGCTTGCCCGAGGATAGCGAGGTCACGGTTGAATCCCCTCCCCGCTTCGTCAGCCGTGGCGGCGAGAAGCTGGAAGGCTTCCTCGACCAATACGATATTTCTGTTGAGGGCTTGCGCATTCTCGATGTCGGCGCTTCGACCGGAGGCTTCACAGATTGTTGCTTACAACGCGGTGCAATCAGCGCGACCTGTGTCGACGTGGGGCGCGCTCAGATGCATAACAAGCTGATTCAAGACGAGCGCGTGACAAATCTGGAAAAGACAAACGCCCGCCACCTCGAACTGGGCGATCTCCCTGATCCGGCCTACCCGCGCATTGTAATGGACCTTTCCTTCATCTCACTGACCAAGGTGCTGCCCGCAGTCTGGCAATTCATCGAGCCGGGCGGATGCCTGATCGCGCTGGTCAAACCACAGTTCGAAGCCGAGAAGCACGAAGTCGACGCAGGGCGTGGCATCATCCGCGACGAAGCGATTCACGAACGAGTGTTGAAACAGATTAAAGATTTTGCTCTCACGGAGCTCCCCGGCGCGCAACTCATCGGCACGATGGATTCCCCGATCAAAGGCACCGACGGGAATCGCGAGTTTCTGTTAGGGCTGCGATTCACTCTAAACACAAGTGCGGACTAAGCCTTAGTCTCGCCTTTTCGCGTTATAAGCCCGCGAGAGCAAACAGATCCCCGACCTACTTGTTCGACTCTCAGAGAATAGGCTGTCGATTTACACAGAATTAACATAAGGTAAACACCCTATCCTTGACTAGAGCCAAGGATCTATTCAATAATTTCACAATGGCACGCACAAGTCTATTTGTGATAGCTCTGATTGTTGGTTGGACACCTGTATCCGCAATCATCAATTCCATGGTGCCGCTTGGAAACACCACAGCACCAACGGGAACTGGAGGAGAACCGACTGACCCGGGCTTCGACTACGTGGGGCAAGTGAATGGATCGACAGGGGTTTACCTAGGTAATGGTTGGGTGCTAACAGCGAACCATGTGAACGCAGGAAATTTCACTTTGGATGGGCTGACATATAGCTACAACGGAGTCGACTCGCATCAAATAGGCGGTGTCGATCTCCGTCTTTTCAAACTCAGCACCAATCCAATGCTCACGCCACTAACTTTGGCGTCCACAAGTCCTTCCATCAACGACGAGGTCGTCATGATTGGTGCCGGACGTTCTCCAGTCAGCAATTCCACCACACGCTGGTATGCGGACGTAGATCCTGTTGATCCTGACCCATGGATATGGGATACCACGGTTTTTGCCGGCGCGGATTACTATTTCGACGGATACGAAACCTCCTCAATCAAAACGAAACGGTGGGGTACAAATATGATTGAAGATGTTTTTTTTGGAGGAGGCATGCATCTGGTCAGCACTGATTTCGACGCCTTCGGAGGCACCACTTTTGAGTCACAAGCTGTCTACAACGACTCTGGTAGCGGACTATTTGTTGAAAGCGGTTCCGGCTGGGAGCTCGCTGGTACAATCGTAACTGTGGGGAATTTCCCGAACCAACCAGGCGGTTCCACAAGTGCCCTCTTTGGCAATATAACCTACGCGGTCGATCTATCCTACTATGCCAGCGAGATTAATGGATACCTACTGAGTCCAGTGCCAGAACTAGCCAATTCTTCACTACTATTCGGGTGCTTCACCTTACTGTTTTGCATCTTCCGAAAAAGAGCACACACGGTAAAAAATTAACAGTCAGTCGCTCTATCCAAGTGAGAACATGTGATTTTCTCGACACTTTCGCTTTGACAGCAGGCACGAGGACAATTCTTTCTAAACGCAAATGGAAAACGCTCCCTACCAAAAACTACTGACCAAAGCACACTTGTTCATCGGCGCCGTACTCACGCTGCTCGTCTTCATCATGATGTCGTATTTACTGCGTCCGTTCACCTTTTCGCCGGATCCTTTGATCGCACAGGCGCAGGCTTGCTTCACTGCAATCCCTATTACGGCTGTGTTCTGGTTTGCCTACCATATGTTCATGGTGGTTCTTGTTGACCAAAAAAAGCAGAAGCAAAAAGCGAAATAAGCGAAATTTTATTTCACTTTCTAAAAGGCCGTCCATATGGACGGCCTTTTTCGTATCGTCATCCGCGTAACTGCGGATGCTACGATAGGCATAATGCGCGAGGGGCAGGATGTAGCATCGGTGGTCACACCGATGAGCGGATGCACCGCTAGATTCCGAGTCATCCGCATCACTGCGGATGCTACGATGGGCATAATGCGCGAGGGGCTGGATGTAGCACCCGATGTGCTACATTCGTCCTACTCCTCCCAAGCCGCGATCTCGTCCTCACGCTTCTTCTTTTCGACGCGAGCACCGACCCAGATTGCAAGCTCGTAAAGCGCATACATGCAGCCCGTTGTGAGTGGCAAAGAGATAAAGTCGCCCCCGGGCGTGAGGAAGGCGGAAAAGACCATCAGACCGACAAAGACCGCACGGCGAATCGACTTGAGCTTTTCGACTGGCAAGACGCCGAGATAAACAAGGATCACCAGAACCAGCGGAAACTGGAAAAATGCCCCCGTCGCCAGAGAGAACCAGACTACCATATTATAATACTCCGAAGCCGCCCAGAGTAAATCGAAACCGAAATACATGTTCAGCCTTACAGAGAACGAAAGCGTGAGTGGCAGAATCACAAAAAAAGCGAAGGCAACCCCCACGATAAAGAGCAGAAAGGCTGCGAAGCAGGCTGGACGGAGCACCTTGCGTTCTTTTTCTGTCAGCCCCGGCGCGACAAACGCCGCTAAGAAATAGAGCACAAAAGGCATCGAAAGCGTCAGCCCCGAGAGGAAGGCGATCTGGATGAAGACTGAGATCACCCCCATCGGACGGTAGGTAATTAGATTTTCATCGGCCAGCTCGACCGAGCCGTAAGCGACGACAATTGGCATCTTCAAAAACTCCGCGATGTCTCCGATAAACAAAGTCGCCAATCCGATGCCGACAATAAAGGCCAAAAGGCTCCGACCTACTGTCCAGCGAAACTCCTCCAAATGCTCCAGAAAACTCATCCCCTCTTCGGATGGTTCCAGCGCCTCGGCGTCCTCTTCAAATGGCTCTTGATACTCCGTCATAAAACACAAGCCATATTCTCGATTGTAAGGGCAAAGCAACCACAATGCTTAAATTTTATGCTTTCCGCCTTAGGCCGATGCTAATCCATTGACAGGCAGCGCGAAATGGCTTTGCTACGGCTTTTTCTCACACTTCGCTGCCCACCGGTGGCGATCTGTCACACAACTCGATCCACAAAAAAGGTCGTAATCTTATGCCAGCTAAAAAAGCAAAAAAAGCCACCAAGAAGGCCGTAAAGCGCAAAAGCGCTAAAGCGGTAAAATACAGCTACGACTTCGGTCAGAAGACCGATGGTAGCTCAAAACTCCGGGAACTCCTCGGCGGTAAAGGTGCCAATCTCGCAGAGATGGCCCGTATCGGCCTCCCCGTCCCTCCCGGCTTCACGATCACAACTGAAGTTTGCACATACTTCTACGACAACGGTCGCCAGTATCCCAAGACTCTTGAGAAGGAAGTTAAAGCTTCCGTTGCTCAAATCGAAAAAGAAGTCGGTAAGAAGCTCGGTGCTGAAAAGAACCCTCTTCTCCTTTCTGTTCGTTCCGGTGCTCGCGAGTCGATGCCCGGCATGATGGATACCATCCTCAACCTCGGTCTCAATGACAAGACGGTGAAGGCACTCGCTAAAGAGTCCGGCAACGAAGCGTTCGCTTACGATTGCTACCGCCGCTTCATCCAAATGTATGGCGACGTCGTCATGGGTGTGCAGGCAGTCAACGAAAACGACCACTGCCCATTTGAAGGTGCCCTTGAAAAGCTTCGCGCAGAAGTTGGCGTTGAACTCGACAACGAGTTGACTGCTGAAAACCTCAAGGAGCTCATCAAGCGCTACAAGGACATCATCAAGAAGCGCACAGGCACCTCCTTCCCTCAAGACGCTTACGAGCAACTCTGGGGCTCTGTTGGTGCGGTCTTCAATTCATGGCAGAATGAACGTGCGATCCTTTACCGTCAGAAATACGGTATCCCTGCTGCATGGGGCACTGCGGTGAACGTTCAGGCGATGGTCTTCGGAAACATGGGTGACACTTGTGCAACTGGTGTTGCATTCACACGTGACCCTGCAAACGGTGAGAAAGTCTTCTATGGCGAATACCTCATCAACGCTCAAGGTGAAGACGTGGTTGCGGGTATCCGTAACGCGAATCCAATTGCAATGCTTAAGGAAGAAATGCCACACGCGCACGCCGACCTCGAAGCTGTTCGCAAGAAACTCGAGAAACACTTCAAGGACATGCAAGACTTCGAGTTCACCGTTGAAGACGGTAAGCTCTGGATGCTGCAAACCCGTAATGGTAAGCGCACTGGCCTCGCAGCCGTCCGCATCGCTGTTGAGCTTGTGAAAGAAAAGCTCATCGATCAAAAGACTGCACTTCTTAAGATCCCTGCAGACTCGATTTCTTCCCTACTCGTTGCGGTCTTCGACCCAGCTGCTGTGAAGAAAGCTAAGGTGCTCACAACAGGTCTCCCAGCGGGTCCTGGTGCAGCTGCCGGTAAGATCTGCTTCACAGCTCCTGAAGCTGAAGCAGTCAATGCCAAGGGTGGTCGCGCGATTCTTTGCCGTGTTGAAACAACACCAGAAGACCTTCGCGGTATGATCGCTGCCGAAGGTATCCTCACCTCTCGTGGTGGTGTTTCCTCACACGCAGCACTTGTTGCTCGCCAAATGAATAAGGTCTGCGTCTGTGGCGCTTCTGAAGTCGTGATCAACTACGGTTCAGAAACACTCACAATCGGCAACAAGACATTCAAGAACGGCGACGACATCTCCATCGATGGCACAACTGGTGAAATCTTCGCTGGTTCTGTAGCAACGGCTCCTTCCGAAGTGGATCAAGTCCTCAACGGCAAGCTCAAGGCGAAGGACAGCTATACATACCAAATGTATGAGCAAGTCATGAAGTGGGCTGACAAGCACCGTAAGCTTGGTGTCCGCACCAATGCTGACTCCCCTGAGCAAGCTAAGTCTGCAATCGCATACGGTGCTCAAGGCATCGGCCTTTGCCGCACAGAGCATATGTTCTTCGAAGGTGATCGTATCACTTACATGCGTCAGATGATTCTTGCCTCAGACGAAAAACAACGTCGTGCAGCACTCAAGAAGCTTCTTCCATTCCAGCGCAAGGACTTCACTGGTCTCTTCAAAGCAATGGGCGGCCTTCCTGTAACCGTTCGTCTCCTTGACCCACCTCTTCACGAGTTCCTTCCTCACGACGAGTCTTCCAAGCGCGAGCTTGCGAACTCCCTCGGCGTTGATGTCGATGTGATCTCTAACCGCGTCCACGCACTCCACGAGTCCAACCCCATGCTGGGTCACCGTGGTTGCCGTCTCGGCATTTCCTACCCGGAAATCACAGAGATGCAGGCACGTGCGATCTTCGAAGCGGCTGCAGCTTGCTACAAGCTCAAGAAGCCAATCAAGGTGATCCCTGAAGTCATGATTCCTCTCGTTGGTTTTGCTGACGAGCTCAAGAATCAGGTTGCTGTTGTTCACCGTGTGGCTGCTGAAGTCATGGAAAAGAAGGGTGTTAAGTTCAAATACCTCGTCGGCACCATGATCGAAGTTCCTCGTGGCGCTTTGACTGCGGATGAGATTGCTGAAACTGCTGAGTTCTTCAGTTTCGGCACGAACGACCTCACGCAGACTGGTCTCGGCATGAGCCGTGACGACGCTGGCTCCTTCCTTGGTCAATACAAGGAACTCGACATCCTTCCTCAGAATCCGTTCGCATCGATCGATGCAGCGGGTGTTGGACAGCTTGTTGAGATCGGCGCACAGAAGGGTCGCAAGACGAAGAAGGATCTCAAGCTCGGCATCTGTGGTGAACACGGTGGCGATCCAGCTTCGATCAAGTTCTTCAACGACGTCGGCCTCGACTACGTCAGCTGCTCGCCACCTCGTGTGCCTGTCGCACGTTTGGCTGCCGCGCAAGCTGCACTCAAGTAAGCTGAACCAAGTTCAATCTAAAACAAAGGCTCTCCGGAAACGGAGAGCCTTTTTTTGTTTCCGGGAGCGTCCGGCTCCGACCGAACATCGCCGTTCGGGTATGCCCGGCAAGCAGCTATGTCCGGACGGCCTGCGCCGCCGTAGCCTTGCGCAGGCGTGAGCCGGACGCTCCCAAGCTACTGCGTAAAATAAACCTCCGCAGGCGCTTGCCCGGGAATCACATAGCTGCCAACGAGCACGCGATACTGCGGAAGATACTGCAGCTGATAGGTCGACCCCGGATAGCCTTCGTCGCGAAGGATGACCTGAATCAGTAAGCTGCCGTCTTCGCTTTCAGTCACCGAAGTGGATTCCACTTTGATCGGCTCTGGATTGAAATACTGCGCTTTCAATTCCCCCTCTTCAGTTGTGACCTGCATTTTATAAGTGCCATCACTCCGCGTCCACTCACCTTCGAATTGCGAGACACTGGGCAGCTCGTAGGGGCCGTAGTAAACCGGCGGAGGCGCCGATTGCGCGAACGCGAAAGAAGTTAAGAATAGGCAGCAGGCCGCTAGCAGCGTAGTGGGTATGGTTTTCACAGATCCACGCTAAATACAGCGTATTCACCCGCAAGGGTTATCTAGACACATACTTTGCTTCGGCGGTCTTTCCCCCTTCGAGAAGCTCAGGATTACTGACAAGTGAAGCCTCTATGGGGAGACGGCTCCCTTCCCCGCCACATTCCCGGTAATAAAACAGCCTTGTAAGAGGAAGCCGCCGGTCGGTGCCTCCCAGTCGATCATCTCACCTGCACAATAAACGCCGGGCAGTTTTTTGAGCATAAGCTTAGTATCGAGCTCGTTCCACGCCACGCCGCCCGCAGTGGAAATGGCTTCCGCAATTGGTCGCGGTTGCGTCAGCGGTATACGGCAGCACTTCGTCACTTTGGCCAATGCTTCGGCCGAATCGAACTCGCCATAGAGCTGACGAAGGATCGCGCAGGCCGTGTCGTTGAGTTTCCAACGCAGCCCCGCTTCTTTATAAAAATTGCGGCGTGCCGATTCCATTTTCGCGATCAATCGTTCTTCGGAAAAGGTAGGCTTAAAATCGATTTCGATGGCAGGCGTGTCCATTTCACGAAGTTCGGTGCCCAGCGTGTAGAGCGGTGTGCCCTCGAAGCCGTAGCGTGTGACGACGAGCTCGCCAGTCAGTGTTTTTCCGCCAGCGCTGACGTGAAGATTCTGCAGGGGCTTGCCTTCAATTTGTTCAAGTGCCTCCGGCGTCCACGCACACTCCCATCCACAGTTGGCCGATTGCAGTGGCACGATCTCGATGCCCTGCTTCTCTAAGATGGAGACCCACGTGCCAGTCGAACCCGTTTGCGGCCATGAGGCTCCGCCCATCGCCAGGATCACGGCGTCATAGGTTTCCGTGACTGATTGATCGCCAAGCAGAAACTCAATTTCAATTCGATTGCTCTGCTTTCGTAAATCGACCCATTGGTGCTTCATTCGAAACTGCACGCCTAGTCCGCGCAAGCGAAGCACCCAAGCTCTCAGGAGCGGCGCGGCCTTCTTACTGAAGGGAAAGACTTTACCACTCGAGGCAGCAAAGGTGTCCACGCCGAGTCCGGACGCCCAATCACTCAGATGGTAGTTGTCGAAAGCCTTCAAATAGCTGCGCCAGCGCTCCACAGGGAAATGGCGACCGGAATATTGAGCGAGAAAATCTTCGAACTCGGCACTGTTCGTAAGATTCAATCCGCTCTTGCCGGCCACGAGAAATTTGCGCCCGACTGATGGCTTGGCGTCAAAGAGTGTGACTAAAGCACCCTGCTCTGCGGCGACTTCGGCCGCACGGAGACCAGCGGGGCCACCACCGATGATGGCTATATTGGGCGCTTGAGATATCATAGCAGCTCACGCTGACACCTCACACCCGACGAGCAATCGCAATCAGTCTATCACTTCAGCAATTCAACGATCGCCTCAGCCGCTTTTTGAGCCGAAGCAGGATTTTGCCCAGTGACTAGGCGCCCATCAACGACAACGTTCGTTTGAAAGTTCGGTGCGTGGATAAACTCTGCACCCTGCTCTCTTAATTTTGATTCTAGGAGAAAGGGCATGACGTCGGTCAGCTTGACAGCGTCTTCCTCTTTATTGGTAAAAGACGCGACACGCTTCCCCTCAACCAACGGTCGACCATTAATACGCACACCGACGAGGGCTGCGGGGCCGTGACAGACTGCTCCAACGACGCCACCTTGTCCATAGATCGCTGCTGTCTGCACGGCGACCGACTTTGACTCGGGAAAATCCCACATGGTGCCATGCCCTCCAGAAAAGAAAATTGCCGCATAATCACTCGCCCCTAAGTCAGCCAACGCACGTGTAGCCACCACACCTTCGACCGCGTCTAAGGTATGCCAAAACTCCAGATTCACCGGATCCTCCAAATCGAAACTTTTAGGATCCATTGGCGCGTAACCACCCTGAGGACTGGAAAAATCGACGGTGTAACCAGCTTGGGTGAAAACATGCCATGGATGCGCAACTTCTGATAAGAAATATCCAGTCTTTGAATCAGTTTCACCCAACTCTGCGTGGTTGGTAACGACAATGAGTATGCGCTGCTTAGCTTGAAGAGAATAGGCGGCACATACAGCGAGTAAGACAAGGAGTAATGATTTCATTTTGAATTCATAAGGCAATTTGCCCGTCGAATCAAATCTCCGAGCAACAAAGCTCGCTTACTCCGGTGGCACGACCGGTCGGATATTCCCCCCGAAGATCCGACGATAGATTTCGTTCTTCGGTTGTTTCAGCTGGAGGATGTTAAAGTTCTTATTCTCCACATAGTAGGGGCCGTAACGATAGGACGCCGCTAGTAGTGGATAGCTAAAGCTGTCGTGCTTTTTTAGGTAATCACGGCAGAAGGCTAAGTAATCGATACCCACCCGTATATTCGTGCGCCAGTCCCATGCATGGCGGTAAGACTCTTCAGACACTTCCTGCCATGCAGGTTTAGTCAGCTGCATAATACCGCGAGCCACAGAGCTGCGCGCTCGCGCATTCAAACTGCTCTCTGCCCAGGCCAGCGCATAGACGAACTCAGGATCCAAATCGCGCTGAGGCGCTTGTTCTTGCACGAATGCCCACACGTCTTCGGGTGAGACCTTTTGATCCCTGTCTCCGAGCGTGCGCGTGAGGGTAAACGCTAGAATTCCAGCGACGATTCCTAAAATCACCGCCATCCGAATCAGCATTCGTTCGTCCCGGTGATAGTGATGATCGATAGGCATGCACTGAAAGAAACAGCTTTTGCCGATAGTGGCAAGTGGGGTTTAGCTTTCTCGATTAGGCTTTAAAACGGCGTCTGGCTAAAGCCGGGCTGCGAGCGACTTTGGGGCGATTGGCATTCAAACCGGGGCGAAAGCGCATCACTGCCTCAAAGTGTTCCGGCAGTTCGGACTTCGCTGAAAAATCACGAACCTTCCCCTTGTAGTTATAGTGCACATTGGTTTCGCCGGAATGAAGCATCATGCGCTTCGTTTCAGTGTGCATCGCCACCTCACGATTAAAGCTGAAGCTCCCATAGGTGCGATCACCCACAATCGGGAGACCATGCTTCTTGCACTGAACTCGAAGCTGGTGCGTGCGACCGGTCAAAGGCATCAACTTCATCAAAGTAACCGGGAAACCGCCCGTGGGTGATTTGATAACCTGATAGCGCGTCTTCGCGGGTATGACCTGCGTTTTTTTCATCAGACGCCCACCACGATGGACGTTCTTCTTTAATTGATCAGCCCAAGACCCAGCGGGGGCACTGGGCTTGCCACGAACGAGCGCATAATAAATTTTAATGACTCGGTGCGAAGCAAACTCCCGCTTGATCGTCGCGCTGATGTCGGGATTCAGACCAAGGAGGATCACCCCAGAAGTCGGCGAATCCAATCGGTTGATCAGCCAGGCGCGCTGCGTCTCACCCGAATCGTCCGTCCAGTGATAACATTCTTGCTCGAAATCGTAATCGGCCACCAATAGCGAACGTTTTTCATCTCCGGGCTTGTTTGGGTGCGACATTGCTCCGGTTGGCTTTTCCAGAGCGAGCAGGCCGTCTTCGTTGTGCGCCAAGATGCGCACCCCCTGATTGAGAGGGAGCTGATCGAGTGAGGTATTTGCAAAATCTGCCATCTTGGAAAAAGGATAAGCTTTAGGTTTTACCTAAAAGCTCAACACTGAACTGCATGCCCCCCCCGATCAGCGGTAGTGAAACATCACGTTCAGCGTACGTTGCTGACCGAAGACCTGCACCATCTCCTTCGTCCACGGACGGAAGGGAGAGCGTTTAGTGATGGCTGTCTCGCAGATGAAGCTCGCGATCTCACTGGCAGTGGTTTGCACAGTTTTCACGTCCGTGACGCGGCCGTCGGCGTGAATCGTAAAGCGCACATGGACGCGCGCTGAGGTGTCAATTGGTTGGAAAAACTCGATCTCCTGATACCAGCCGGTCTGTATGGCGGCGTAGAATTGCTGCTCGTATTCGCCAAATTCACTAAAGGTCGCATCAATGGCGATTGAACCACGGCGACTAGCTGAGCCCTGTGAGCGCATGAGTGGCCCCGTAATCAGCTCGGGTGCCAGACGGGGTCGGGCACGTGGTGTGGGCTGTGCTTCGGGTGCCCCACCCGCACCATCGCCGGGTTGCACCAGCTCGAAGGCTGGTTGCGGTCGATAGATCTCGATCGGTGCATCTGGGTCGGGTTGCTTAAAGGCTTCAGACGCATCGCCGAGTAGATCCGATCGACTGCCCGGGCCTTCTTCGGAGACAGGATCTTGCTCGATAAAATCAGGTGCGGGCCGAGGCTGTACGGGTAGAGGCAAGGCAACTTCCGCAGGTTGGCCGAGTTTGCCGCCATCCGTGCCCTCTCCTTCACCGGGTTGCGCAGTCGGCGCATAGACGCCCGGTTCGATGGGAGGCGTCTGTTCCAAACTGCCTTGGAGGATCTTTTGCGAGTCTTCCTCTCCATCGACCTTAGGCTGGTTCAGCGCCTCTTCGAGCGGACTCTCATCAGCGGCTTGCTGGCTTCGATAGGAATATTGGTCGGTGCGATCCGGCTCATTCACGGGTGCGTCGGGACTGGCCTCGACGAAACGCGGCACCACAGGTTCAACCAAGCTGATTTCGTAAACCTCGCTGGCCGACGTCTCCATGCCCTCACCTTGGTTGATGGGCATCAACTCTTCAGGCAGCACTAAGACGACAGCGATGTGGACGAAGAGCGTGGCGGCCAGTGCCAGCCATGTCGACCAGCGCGGTGGGCGGCTTCCGCTGTAGAAGTCGTTCAGGTTGGTGGCTATCAGAGTGTCGGACACAGGAATGCAAAGGTAGAAGCGACATTCTTGTCGCTTGTTTCTGAGGTGAAAGCGACAGCAATGTCGCTTCTACTGGAAACGAAAATCGAAACCAAGTTCCACCAAAGTTAGGGCGAGCGTCTGAATTGGCAAGCCCATGACATTCTCGACAGAACCATCGACCGAATCGATAATTAGCTCACGCCCCTCCTGGATGCCATAGGCACCGGCCTTATCGAGCGGATTGACGAGGCCAAAATAGCGGTCGATCCGCGCGTCATCGAGTTCTTGAAAGCGCACATCGCTGCACTCAACAAATGCATGTGCAAGATTGCCGCTATTCCAATAGAGAGCAACCGCCGTGTAGACGGTATGGGTGCGCCCGGAGAGTTGGCGCAGCATCCGGCGCGCATCCTCCAAGTCTTCGGGTTTACTCAGCACTGTGCCATCAATCGCCACAGTCGTATCGGACCCGAGCACGAGTGCATCTGGTTCAACTTTCGCCAGTGTGGACGCCTTGAGTTTGGCATTTTTCAAGACCATTTGCTCGGGGCCATCCGAGCCGGAGTCGTCTTCTTCAACATGCGTCGGGCGGATTTCAAATCGCAGCCCCATGCGTTCTAGGAGCTCCGCACGTCTAGGCGAGGCCGAGGCGAGGTAAAATTGCTTAGGCTGCGAGGACATCCGACTACTCCAACACACGCTCCACCGAGCCGATTGAACGCGCAAAAGCGAGCCGACTGAGCCCATAGAGATAAATCGCCCGCAGATGACTGCGCTCAGCGTCGGCCAGGCGTTTCTGCGCATCGATCAACTCGCGATTATCGGCGAGACCTTCACGGTAGCGTTCCAGAGCCTGATCGACCTCATCACGCCCTAGGCGCACTTCGTCGCTCGCAATCTCGATTTGGGCATAGCGTGAGTCCATTTCTATAATCGAAAACTTAAATTCACGCTCCACACGATTTCTCAGACTGCGCATTTGATATTCATTCTGGCGCAAGGCAGCTCCGGCCTCTCTTTCCTCAGCGGCGATACGTCCACCTTCCCAGATCGGTATGTGGGCACGAATGCCGAACAGCCATGCTTCACCCTCTTCTCCATCGAATGCATTACTCGAATCGTAGCCCCAGTCAGCAAATAGCTCGACGGTGGGCAACCGTTGCCAAGCGGCCGCCTTTTTGGCTAACTCGGCCTGTCGCAGCATCTGTTGCTGGCTCTGGAGTTCTGGGCGCAGTTCGGTCAACACTTCGAGCGATCCATAGCGCTTGATTGAGGGAGGTGCATTGACCCCCTCTATAATCGAGCGGTCTAAGGTCACTTCACGGTCCAGGTCGATATCCAGCAGAGACTTCAGTTCCAGTATCGAAGACTCGACCTCTGTCTCCGCCTCCATAAGCGCACGACGCTCGGTCGCCACGCGAACTTCCGCACGCGTGACATCGATTTTGACAGCGGCTCCCGCATCAAATTGCTGGGTCGCCAGATCGAGCAACGTTCGTTCACGCTCCAGATTCCCTGCTGCGATCTCGACACTGCGCAGATCGCGGAGCTGCGTAAAATAGAGCATCATCGCCTGTTCGAGATAATCCTGTGCGGCGACCTCGTAGTCCTTTTGCGCGATTGAATAGTTGAGCTGGGCAATCCGAAAGTCGGCATAACGCTGAGTGTCGAAGACCGAGAGCGAGGCCTCTACCCGCGAACCAAAAGAGTTAAACGCCGGCGTATTAAATACTTGCGAGGTAAAACCACGCGAGACCTGCTGGCGGGTCTGCTGGGCACGCAATCCAAACTGGGGCAAAAGCGCCGCGCGGCGCTGGTAGCTCTGCTCCAAAGCGCGACGCACGGACTCTTTATTGATCAGCAATTGCAGATTCTGATTTTTAACCCGCTCGATCACATCATCGACGCTCAAATGCAGCGGTTCGTCCGCAGTCGACACAGCCAACTCCTCGGCTCCGGTCATCGGTGCAGTCAATGCGGTTAAGCAAAAAGCCACTAAAGTAGTGAAAGTCTTGTATTCTCTGTACATTGGAAAATAGTCGTCTGTCTTGCCTCTTAGGCAAGTGGCTCTGACTATTCCCGCAAGTCCCGCATTTGCAAGTCGCAGTTCAAACATTTGTTTCAAAAACCTATCTACACATGAAAATCGGCATCGCACAAATCAACACCACAGTCGGCGACCTCTCCGGCAACTCACAGCGCATCCTCGATGCCTATCAGGCGCTCGTTGCCGATGGAGCCGAGCTCGTGCTCTTTCCCGAGCTGGCTGTCTGTGGCTACCCGCCCCGCGATTTACTCTTTAAGACCCGCTTCGTCAGCGACACAGAGGACGCGCTCGAAGCCATCGCCAAAGAAATCGGCACGGTGCCTGCCGTGATCGGCTTCGTGCAAGACCGCGGCCCCTACCTGACCGGCCGCCCCTTCTACAACGCCGCCGCTTGGTGCGAATCCGGCGAGATCAAGACCGTCGGTCGCAAGTGCCTCCTTCCGAGCTACGACGTCTTCGACGAAGAACGCTACTTCGAGCCCGCCGAAGCCCCCACTGTCCACGAATGGAACGGCCTCAAAGTCGGTCTCACCATCTGCGAGGACATTTGGAACAACCCCGTCGTGCCCACCAGCCGCCGCTATTGCGACGATCCTGTTGGCGTGCTCGCCGAGCAAAAGATCGACCTCTTGCTCAACCTCTCGGCCAGCCCTTGGCACGAAGGTAAGAACGAAGCTCGCGAGCCTCTCGTGCAAGACGCCGCCGAGCGCTGCGCTTGCCCCGCCGTGTATTGCAACGCCGTTGGTGGCAACGACGAGCTCATCTTCGATGGCGGCAGCATCGCCGCCCATCCAGACCGCGGCCTCGTCGCCGGCCTCGCCGCCTTCCGCGAAGAGAACCATATCATCGACCTCGACAATCCCGCTGGCTACGTCTCCGAGCATTTTAATCTCAAAGGCAACGCCGCCACCCACGACGCCCTCGTGCTCGGGCTCCGCGACTACGCACACAAGAGCGGCTTTAAGAAAGCGCTCATCGGCCTCAGCGGTGGCATCGACTCCGCCGTGGTCGCCGCGCTCGCCGCCGAAGCCTTCGGCTCCGACAACGTGATCGGCATCGCCCTGCCCTCCGCCATCTCCAGCCAGCACAGCCGCGACGACGCCGCCGCGCTCGCCAAAAATCTCGGCATCGAATACCACGAAGTCGCCATCGCCGACACCGTCGCCTCCGCCGAGTCCGCCCTCGGCGATCTCTTTAAAGGTCTCCCCGTCGACGTGACCGAGGAAAACATCCAAGCCCGCGCCCGCGGCCTCCTCCTCATGGCCATGTCCAACAAGTTCGGCGCGCTCCTCCTCACCACGGGCAACAAGAGCGAGATCTCCGTCGGCTACTGCACCCTCTATGGCGACATGTGCGGCGGCCTCGCCGTCATCTCCGACCTGCCCAAGATGCGCGTCTATGCCCTCGCTCGCCATATCAACCTCGAACGCGAGATCATCCCCGTCAACACCATCGAAAAGCCGCCCTCCGCCGAGCTACGCCCCGATCAAAAAGACGAAGACTCCCTGCCCGCCTACCCCGTGCTCGACGGCATCCTCCGCCTCTACGTGGAAGAAGGCCTCTCCCGCGCCGAGATCGTCGAGAAGGGCTACGAACAAGCCGTCGTCGACGACATCGTGCGCAAAGTCGACCTCAACGAATACAAGCGCAAGCAAGCCGCCCCCGGCCTCAAGACCACGCCGCTCGCCTTTGGCGTCGGCCGCCGCATCCCGATTGTTCAGAAATACATTAGCTGATCGCTGCGCTCGAACATCCAACGTTCAACGTTGAGGTTCATCGATATTTAGCAAGAAGCTACCCGACAAACATGCCAAATCCCGGAGGGACGACCTCCGTGTCGTCCGCACTGTCGCAATTCTATGCTATGCCCACCCCCGCCAAAATCCAACGCTGCATCGACGTCCTACTCGCCGCAGTCTGGGTCGTCATGGGGCTCTATTGCAAACTGCTCGGCATGGTGCCTCGGCACGAGGCCATCGTGGGCGAAATCCTCGGAGTCGACACCGCAACTTGGCTCACGCCACTCATCGGCACCGGGGAGATTTGCCTCGGCATTTGGATCGCAACGGGGCTTCACCGAAAACTCTCCGCGAGCATTCAGATCCTACTCGTCATCACGATGAACTTACTCGAGTGCACCCTCGCAGTGGAGCATCTCCTCTGGGGGCCGATCAACATCCTCTTCGCGCTTCTCTTTTGCTTCTTGGTTTACTGGAATGCCTTCCGTTTAAACAACACGCCGAATGTGGAACCGAATTAGCCAGCACCCCTTCCCTGTCCAAGCGCACTTCGATTACTCTTTGGTGCTCACCTACGCCTATCCTATTGACGCCCTCAGTTCGTTGCTACCCGACTGCTTGAACTTGGACACCTTTCAGGATCAGTATGCATTCGTCGCCGTCGCCATGGTGCAGACGCGACAACTGCGCCCCAAAGGATTCCCCGCCTTCATGGGCAATAACTTCTTTCTCGCCGGCTACCGCATCTTCGTGCGTTACCCATCGCAGAGCGGTCGCCGCCTGCGCGGGCTCTACATCCTGCGCTCGGAAACGGACAAAACCAAGATGTGTCTCCTCGGTAACATGTTCACCAACTACAAATATTCCAAAATTAAAGTCAGCGCCGAGTTCATCAGTAATCAAAGCGCCTGCGTCGACTCCCCCAGCACCGGGCTGAAGATCCGAGCGAACCTCAAAGCGAGCGAATCGATCCCGCTCCCGGACAACTCCCCCTTCAGTAGCTGGCGCGAAGCGCGTACTTTCGCCGGCCCCATGCCCTTCACTTTTAGCGTGAATCCCAAAGAGGTCGTCATCGTCGAAGGCAAACGCAGCCAATGGCAACCACGCCCCGTGCAAATCACCGAAGCCACCGTGCCGTATCTAAAGCAACTCGTCCCCGACGAAGTGCCGCGCCTTGCCAACGCCTTCGTCACCGAGGACATTCCTTACGAATGGTCGAGCGGCCGACGAGAGCCGCGAAGTTAACATGCGCTTCCAAGGAGTCAGTCAAATCGTCGTCTTCAACTGGCCATTCTACGCCTGCGCCCTCGCGGCAGCGGTCATCGCAGTTTCCATCAATCCACTCCTGCCCGAGGCATTGCAATCATGGGTCTTGGTCGCTGTAGGCCTCGGCAGCCTTTCTGTCGCGCTCACGCTGATCGCCTCGTGGTATGTCTACGATCTCACCGACCTCTACAACTTCGATTACCTCGACACCACAGCCGCCGATCACGCGGAGCGTATCGCCAATATCCACGCCGGATTCAACGAGACGTCTCTGCCATTAGCCCATCGATTCCCCAAGGCCGCCATCGACACTTACGACTTTTACGATCCTTGCAAACACACCGAGGCCTCCATCCGCCGAGCCCGTGCCCTGCATCCAGCGCCAGTCCCCACCACATCCATCGATAGCGCACACATCCCCGTAGGCGAAGATACCTACGACTGCATCTTTCTCGTCTTTGCCGCACACGAAATCCGCGACGACGCTGAGCGCATCCGATTCTTCGAAGAGCTCCGCCTCGTAGCCAAGCCCGGAGCCAGTATCTACCTCGTCGAGCATCTACGCGACTGGCGCAATGCACTCGTCTATTCCATCGGCTGCCTCCACTTTCACTCGGAGGCCACCTGGCAAAACACTTTCGAGCAATCCGGCTGGCGTATCGCCGCCCGCACGCGCCCCAACGCTTTCACTGTTAGTTACCAACTCAAATGCAGCTGAACCTACAAATGGCCGGCGGCCTCCTCGTCGCACTCGCACTGCTCCACGTCGCCTTCCCCCGCTACTTCCGCTGGAAAGAAACCACCGCTTCGCTGGAGCCCGTCACACGCGAAATTCTCTACGTCCACACCTTCTTCATCGCTTTCATCGTCCTCCTCATGGGCGTGCTCTGTTTGAGTTCTACCCAGCTCTTACTCACCACAGAACTCGGCCACCGTATCTGCCTCGGCCTCGCTGTGTTTTGGACGACTCGCCTCTTCTTCCAGTTCTTCGGCTACTCCTCCAAGCTGTGGAAAGGCAAACGCTTCGAGACCATCGTCCACATCGTCTTCAGCGGATTGTGGCTCTACCTGAGTGCAATCTTCTGGTTGGCTGGTTTAAAGTAGTTGGGTTGCCTTGGCGCCCAACACGAAGCGGCGCTAGGCTAAAATCGCCCACGAGTGATCGCGTCGCGTAACGACCAAGAACACCGATATGTTTTTCAGCGTCTGAAAAGATTAGCGTTCATTCGCGCAGATTAGCGGTTAAAAAATACGCTGCTGGAATTTCTCTTCTCTATTTTCTCTGACGGCGAGCATGAGCGATGGCGCGTTAGCGACATTACTCACTGCGACTAGTTCACGCTTGGTTGATTCTGTTCGGTTCGTATTTCCTTGAAGTTATCCGCGTCGTAATACTGGAAGATCATAGCTTCCAATTCGTTTTTGTCTTCTGGCTTATATTCCCACTCGTATCCATACATTAATCCTTCCGAGAACATTATGATTCTGGTGCGTCCGTTTTTTGGGGCATCTTCCTTGGAGAAGTCTTTAGTGGTAAAGAAGGACTTCGCGCTGTCGCACAGTCTTAGAAAGTCTTCTCTTTCGATTTTAATTGTAATGTCAGGCTTATCGTCGATGTGGAAAGTCAGTTTTTCCGGTGTCGCGATCACGGTTAGCGAAACGTCTGCGCTCAGGCCTCTAGAGTAAGTTAATTGCTCAGTAGGCCTCACAGATTCTCCAACTAAGGTTAAACTACTTATGAGTAACACGACGATGAGGTTAAGCAATTTCATTTCAGTGAACGTGGAGACCAGGCACCCAGTCTGTGATGATTGTAGTGCAAGTGGTTCTCGGAATATCTGGCGCGTAAAATGGGTTGACCTGTGCCGACTGGTAGAATCCGTTCTAGTTGAATGTTATCTTAGCTGTGCCTTTGCTGCTGGGTCTTAACCTCTCACCTTTCCATTCGAAAATCAAATGTTCACCACGGGTGAAGAAGACGTCGACCGCATCCTCGACTTCTAGGGTCGTGTTTTCTCCTGCTTGCATTGTATTTCTGTAGAGCTGCTCATTCGTGTTTCTGGTTTTTACCAATACATAAACATCATCGCTTGCGTAGATCATAAGGGTTTCAACCTCTTTCGCCCGCACCGAACTTATGTTTTTTTCTTCGGCTTTAGGAGCCTGCGCTTGAGGGGTTGTCGTGCATCCGACTAAAAGGCTCAATGCGGCGAAGAACGAAATTAGTTTTATTTTCATTTTCTAGCTATCGGTTGAATTCAGCTACGGCGGAACGCCGTTAGCTGGAATGATTGGTTAGAGCTTTTATTGCCAATCTAAATATGAATATTCAGACTGCTTTTTGCCGAACAGACTTTCAAGTTTAACCTTTCTGAGAGGAAAGTTACACCACTCTGAATTGTCTACTTTGATTGAGAATGGAGGTTTTGTTTCATTGTAAGAAGCACATCTAAAATACGCATAATGAATTTCTTGTTCTTTCTGTATTAAAGTTATACTTAAATCTGATGGGTAATTCCTCAGACTAATAACTTTAAAAGGCTTTTTATTGTCCCAACTCTCTTTTGAAATCACACCCGTAAAGCTTGAGCGAGCATATGTTTTTGCCTCATCAAAGTGTTTTTCGGCAAGTTTCATATCAAACGAGGATAAACTTAGAACCTCGCCATTTGGAAACTTTAATTGCACTTTAGGAGAAGCACTATATGGTTTTTGGGGAGTTCCAAGTTCTAAATGAATGACAACATTTTTATTGGTTGCCTTACGATGAATAAGGGTTCGAATATTTTCACTTTTACCAAATACTGATACATCAATATTTGAACATCCTGAAAAAAGTAAAGCGACACAAACGAGTGTAATTGCCTTCATATTTATTTCCTTTTTTTTGTGCTCTAACGTAGAGGACTGGCACCCAGCCCGAGTGGTCTGTAGTCTAACTGATTGTCGAATTGCTGGCGGCGAAAATGGGTTGACCAGCTCCTACTGGACATACTCCCGGCCTCACGGGGATGGTCGAATGCTTATATGCTGATCTCTTCATTATTTCAAATTCTATGCCAGCTTGCCGTTGAGGCCAGCAAAGCTGGGAACCACTAAAATGCGCTGATATTACGCTAAAATTATTTCTTTTCTTTTCCACAACCATGCAGCTTTAGCGTGTCTTTAGTGTAGTTTAGCGGTTTCAAAATTCTGTTTTCCTTCGTATATCGATGAGATGTCTCAAGGAGTGAGCGACGCAGGAAGCGAACGGAATTGAGACAATCGACTGGTTCGGATTTCTAGTTATTTCATGCGGACAGGTATCATTACCAGATCGCTGACAACAGAATAACCGCCGCTTCCATGCTGCGACTCATAATACCGCCAATAATCAACGGAAAACATAATATCCTCGTTAGTTAATTTAGTTTCGTTCCAGTCCTTTGAGCTAATTTCACACGAGATTAGGCTGTCTAAATTCGTCTGTGTAATATCCTGTTCACTGGAATACAGGACATTATCTCCCTGTTTGATTTCAACCTTCCTGCTCAACCTTGCACCTGTTACCTCGACTTTCCAGAGATCTATTGGTTCTTTCCCTTCTGGCGTGATACTAATCCCAGGTGGGCCATTACGCAACGTAAGTGCATCTCTCAATACTGCGACACGGGGGCCTGAAAGGCTATGCCAGTATGTGACTGGCTTTTCGACGATAGGATTTGCCGATATATAGATTTCAGAATCATTAATTTGAACTCTAGGGTGGGAGTCTTCCTTCGAGCAGCCAATAGCGATGAAGGCCACTGCGATTATCAAGATTATATGTCTCATTTTTTTTTAATCCGAACGTCAAAGTGTATCACGAAGTGAAGTCGCGCAGCGACGTAACGGAGTTGATACCACTGCCTTGTTCACCTATTTCATTTGCGGTTTGCCTGCATCAGCAAGCTTTTGGTTTAATGCATCGCGCTTTTTCTTAAGAAGTTCTGGCTGCACGAAATAAAAGTCGAACAAGCTCTCCAATACATCGAGATTCCATTCAGCTTCGCCTGGCTCAACTGGCAAGACTTCACCTGAGGCATTGCTCTTCATCGGATGAGCAGCAAAGTTTCCAATATTCCTTATGGCGTCCAACGACTCCAAAATATAGGAAGGTAAATGCCCTGTATCGATCACCTCTTGAATTTCTGAAGCCAGATTCCCTTTCTTAACTTTCGCTTTTTCTCTTAGAATATGCTGAAGGCACCTACGACTAAGCGCAGCACTGGCTTTAGGGCTATCAGCCAAAGTCATGCACGCTTCGGAATAATCATCTCCAAACTCCTGTGGCACCTCTGATGGAATCGGCGACCTGCTTATGGTCTTTGGGTAACAAAGAACCTGTTTATTGTAGTGGTATAGATTTTTTTCCCTACCGTAACGATCCCACTCGTGATAAATCGAGAAAATGAATCTGTTACACTCGGGACAGTGTCGTTTGATTAATTTAAAGCGGGAGTCGCGATCCTCGCCTAACTCAATAAGCTCACGACTGTCGTGAAATCCTTCTAAGCAATGTGGGCATTTCATATTATTTCGGTGAACGTAGACGAGAGGAATAGATGAGCGCCAGCGAAATCTATTGCCTCGTCGGACTGGTTCTCATCTTAGTTGTTGTCGTGATTGTAGTGACGGTTCCAGCAATGCGGAAACTTGCGGTTTGTAGTTCATGTGACGAATCAAGTTGATAAATCGTAAAATTCTCAGTTCTAGACTCACCTGCGCGTGATACTTTCTTTGGATATTCGGTTATGCTTTCGTTTGAATTTGTATCTTCGATTTCGACTGTTCCATCAGCATCCACCGAGATCAGCTTTAAGTCCCATTTCTGGCTTTTACGATTTTCTGAAGATAGGTGTAGTTGTTCGAAATGATCTGCCCATGAGACATCTCTGACCGTGGTCATCGTCTTCACTTCTTCGTTCCATACTGTCTGCTTTTCATGCCTTGTGGTCTTGCAGGAAGTAAGAGCGACCAAGATCAGGAGTAGTATGAAATATTTCATTTTCTGAGAACAGTTTTGTTAGTGTATTTTCATCGAACGTTAGACGGTTCTCGACCGGATTCAAGCTCAATGGCTTTGGGGGATTGGTCATCTGATAATCAAGGAGATAGGCGTCTCACTCTTTAGCCGGGCTCGGAGGGCTTGGTTTATTGTGAGTCAAAATGTCTCCGAACACGCGCGCGGGGTTCGTGTATCGTGTAACCAAGCATCCGCGACCGTTCATAAGCATTTCATCTTTGTGAGTTGAACGTTTGCCGTTGAATGTTGAGCGTTTCATCAGAACATACCCAACAACATGAACACTTCCGAACAACTTTTCGCCCGCGCCCAGCAGCTCATCCCCGGCGGGGTCAACTCGCCCGTGCGTGCTTTCCGCTCCGTCGGCGGCGCACCCTTCTTTACTCAACGTGCCGAGGGCGCCCACCTGACCACCGCCGACGGTGTCGACCTCATCGACTTCGTCTGCACTTGGGGGCCTGCCATCCACGGGCACAACGATCCCGACGTCCGCGCTGCCATCGCCGAAGCACTCGAAAACGGCACCAGCTTTGGCACGCCCAATCCTTACGAAGTCACCATGGCCGAACTCATCGTCGAGCTCGTGCCCTCTGTCGAAAAAGTCCGCATGTGCAACTCCGGCACCGAGGCCACCATGTCGGCCATCCGTCTCGCGCGCGGCTACACGGGGCGCGACAAGATCATTAAATTCGCCGGCTGCTACCACGGCCACGTCGACTCGCTCCTCGTCAAAGCCGGCTCCGGCGCACTCACCCTCGGCAACCCCGATAGCGCAGGCATCCCCGCCAGCTTCGCCGCCGAGACGATCGTCCTCGATTATAACGACGCCGATGCCCTCCGCGCTGCCTTCGCCGAGCAAGGCGAGGCCATCGCCGCGATCATCGTCGAGCCCTACCCCGCCAACTGCGGACTCATTCTCCCCGACGCCGGCTACCTCGAACTGATGCGCCAACTCTGCACCGCCCACGGCAGCGTACTCATTTTCGACGAGGTCATGACCGGCTTTCGCGTCGCCGCCGGTGGCGTGCAAGAACGCATCGGCATCACGCCCGACCTCACCGCGCTGGGTAAAATCATCGGCGGCGGCCTCCCCGTCGGTGCCTTCGGCGGCAAGGCCGAGATCATGGATCAGCTCGCGCCCCTCGGCCCCGTCTATCAAGCCGGCACTCTCAGCGGCAACCCGCTCGCCATGGCCGCTGGCATCGCCGCGCTGAAAAAGCTCAAAGACACCCACCCCTACCCACTCTTCGAGACCATGGGCGCGCAAATGCGCGACGCCCTCCTCGACGCAGCGAAGTCGAAAGGCCTCCCACTCCAAGTGCCCCAAGTCGGCTCCATGTTTGCCCTCTTCTTCAGTGAGCAACCCGTGCGCAATTACGAAGACGCCACCCGCAGCCAAACCGGCCACTTCAACACCTTATTCCGATACGCCCTCGAGCACGGCGTCTATCTGCCGCCTTCGGCCTACGAAACCTGCTTCATTTGCACCGCTCACAAAGGCCAAGACATCGAACAAGCCGCCGAAGTACTCGCCGCGGGCATTCGGTCAATTTAAGCCGATACAAATTTGAAAGAGATTAGGCTTCGTGGTTTATGCTGCCGAGGAAGTTTTCGAGCACTAGCTTCAATTCCTGAAGTTTGATAGGCTTCGTCAAGTAGCCATCCATTCCCGCATCCAAGGCGGCTTCACGATCCCCGGGCAAGGCGCCAGCGGATAAACCGATGATGCGTAACGAGTCTGGGGCTCCATGCGGAAGCTCTCGAATTCGGCGAGTCGCTTCCAGCCCATCCATTCTTGGCATAGACACATCCATTAATACTAAATCGTAGTTCCCGTCGTTGACAGCAGTGAGCGCTTCATCGCCATCCTCGACCATATCCACTGTCCGATACCCCGTGCGTTTAAGCATGGTGTTAATCACGGTTCGGTTCACCGCATTGTCTTCTGCCACGAGGATGCGCGCATCCTTTGACTCGATTCTTTCGTTAACACGTTCTCGAGCTGTTTCGGTCGAAAGCTCCGGTTGTTGCCCGATCAGTTGACGCAAGGCAGCCTTCAAATGCTTGGTCTTAGGCGGTTTCCGCATGGCGACATCCACATCCTGACCTTTGGCCACATCTTCGACCGAACTGCTCAGGATGATCACTGGCATCGACTTGTGTCCAGCCAGCGAATGCACGACACGCGATAAACTCACTCCGTCCAATCCAGGCATTTCATAATCAAAAATCCCTAGGTCGTAACGATTGCCAGCATCTAAATGTGCAATGGCTTTCTCAGGGCTGGCCAAGGCCGTAGTCCGAAGTCCCCATGAAGCCAACATATCAACCAATATCTTTCGGTTGGTATCATTATCATCAACGATCAGGACGCTCCGTTTTTCAAATAGCGCATGATCCAGAGCTTCTTGGTCGCCAGTCGCCGTCACGCCCAGCCCAAGTTGAACATTAAAAGCAAAAGTACTGCCCTCTCCGGGGCGACTGGCGACTGAAATGCCCCCCTTCATGAGTTTAGACAGCAGCTTACAAATTGTCAGCCCAAGCCCTGTGCCACCAAAGCGGCGAGTGGTTGATGAGTCCGCCTGGCTAAAAGGTTTAAACAGGTTCTCCATCGCTTGCTGCGAAATCCCCACCCCGGTATCACTCACCGAAAAGTCCAAGCGACAAATCGAATCAGCCAGATCGACCGACATCGCACGCACACGGACGACCACTTCACCATCCTCGGTAAACTTAATCGCATTGCCTACCAGGTTGATCAGAATCTGCCGCAGTCGTGTCACATCGCCCACAACTTGCTCAGGCACATGCTCTTCAATTTCATAAGCCAGTTCCAGGCCCTTCCTGTTGGCTTCGAAACGGAACAAGTCCAAGGAATCTTCCACACACTCACGCAGGTCAAAATCGCTCTCCTCCAGTTGGATTTTCCCCGCCTCGATCTTGGAAAAATCAAGGATGTCATTGATGATCACCATCAAATTTTCTGCACTCGTTTGGATGGTCTTCAGCAAGTCTTTTTGCTCATCGTCCAATGATGTGAACTCTAACAAAGAGGCACAGCCGACCACTCCATTCATTGGGGTGCGGATCTCATGACTCATCATGGCAAGAAACGAGCTTTTGGCACGGTTCGCCTGCATCGCGTCATCGCGCGCTAGCACAGCGTTTTGCTTCTCGTGTTCCAACTCTGCAGTTCGCGCCTTGAGCATCTTCGACATCTGCGCATGCAGGTAGTTAACTTGGATATAACTGACCAGACGATCCGCATCAATCTCACGCGCGACATCAAAATCCAAAAACAGGCGGGCAACTTTTTGCCCCTCGATATTGATCATTTTTACAATCTGATCCGAAGAGAACAGAATTTGCTTCAAAGAATCATAATCGTCGGGCTTCCAAACGTGAGGCGCCTCTGACTCCACGCAGAACCAAGCTTCGGCAGGATGTTCCAAAAACTCCAAACAAAGTGCTTCGATCCCCAAATCGTGCCGAAGGGAGTCAATTAATCCGACCACATCCGACCGTTCCTGTATAGTTAAGGTTACGTAGGTATTTTGAGAGAAAGCCAAATCCGTAGACCCAACGAGCTTATCGTGATAGTCACGGTAATTTAGAGAGAAATCTGCTTCCAACAAAGAATGGAGCAATGTGGTCAATCGCGATTCACGAACTGATCGATCCACTGCTTCCAGATTACAGAGCTGTAACCGGCTAGCCGTGAACTTAAAAATCGCCAGAGCCAATTGGTCTGAAAGACCCGCCCGCACCTTCGCCAGCAAAAACTGCCCGAGTTCTGCCACAGGAGATTGTGCGTCCAGCAGACGGGGATATAATTCATTGAGCATACTCGACATGCCGTGGGACTGCGGAGTCAGTGCAGACCTTTCAAGCGTGGCACCGTCGCGCGCAGCGACGGATCCCCGCCAAACGACCCCGGGTTCATACCACTGAACTTCGGGAATCACTGCACCATCAAAATGATCGCGCAACACTTGGACGGCAAGGTACCCCATTTCAAAGGTGGGTAATACGCCACTCGTCAAAGGAGGTGAATACAGCGAAGGATCTGCACCCTGGCGGAAATATAGGTTATCAAAACCAACCACTGAAACATCATCAGGTAAGTGTTTACCCTCATGGTAAAGTGCATCCATCACCCCCATCGCAATACCATCATTAGCACAGACCACAGCATCCACGTCTGAAGTCGGATCGAACGCCTTGGGTAAGCACTTTCGCATCTCCTTATACATCCACGATCCGGCGTGGCCGACAGAGGCTGGCACCACTGACTCGCTGAACTCCTCCAACGCAGCCTCAAATCCAGCCAATCTAAGAGAATCGTGTGGATGCCCCTCGACTCCACCAACATAGGCGAGACGTCGATGCCCTGAATCTAGTAAGTGTCGGGTCAAGAATTTGAAGCAAGCGCTGTCATCCTGTAGAATACAGGGAATTTGCGGATCAATCTGCGAGGAAAGCGTGATGACCGGAAGCCCCCGAAGATGCGCTGCCCGGACGAAGTGGGCATTACGGTTGGCCGATGAATAGTAGAGCAATGCCGAGAGACCGTCAGTGCGCTCGAAGAAATCCGGCTCATCGGAAACAATCAACCGGAAGCCAAAAATTTCCGCAGCCATAGATGCACCACGCACTTTGGCGTAGCCAATGGCTGAATTGATCATGGGCGATTTGTCATCGCTAAGATAAGGATCAAAATAGAATCCGATCAGTGGTCGACTATCAAGCGGGGCAAGGCTAAACATACTAGGCGATTTGTATCAGTGACTTTCGAAAACACAAGTAATAGCCGAGGGAGAAAACGTATTTTTGCTTCATTTCCCCAATTAACGATAAACCCCAAAAAAAAGGCGGAGCCGCCGAAGCGACTCCGCCACTGAACTACACAACCTGATCCTTAATAAACAAAGTTAAGTTCGAAGGTGAACATCTTCTTGTCGAGTGCGCCGCTTGAAGTGCCACCAATACCGCCAGCGCCAACGCCGCCGTCAGTATTGTAGTCACCATACTTGGCGACGAGAGACATGTAATCGTTGACCTGATAGGAGGCGACCAGATCGATCTCATCGCCGCCATTTTGGCCGGGTGCGCCTCCTGATTCAGAATCGAACCAGTGATAGATAAGCTTGGCCTTAATCCCATTCCCGACAGGGATGGTGTATCCGGCATAGACGTAGAAATCTTCAAGACCGTTGGTAAAACCGCCAAGTGGCAGAAGTGCATCGGCAAAACCGTTAAACTTGTGAACAGTCGCCAGCGGCGTGCGGAACCCAGCATCGAGGATCTCGAAACCACCGCCTAATGTGATACCCGAAACCTTGGTTGAAAGATCACCCGCGAAATAACCGGCATCGTAATTCAAAGCGGAAGGCCCTGCATCCTCTTGCTCAGCGATGCTGATCGCGTAAGTAAAGGGAAGATCCTCGTAGCTAATCGTTCCGGTAGCACGGAGTCCGATCGTTTTATTCGATGCGTTGGCATTGGTCGTGTCATCACCCTCGATATTGTAGAAGAACCCCGTCAGTTTGAAACCCTTGCCGAATGCGTAAGACGCATTGAGGCCAAAAGCTTCGAGCTCGTTGTGAGTGCCGTTTACAGCATGCTGCTCCGCAAGGTAGAAGGGTTTGATCGATAACTTCTCCACTCCAGAGTATTCTGCAGTCGCGGCATCGAAGGTCTGTATGTTTTGACGCCAACCGACGTGACCGATGAAACGTTGATCATCGAGCGCATAGATCTGGCGACCTACTTTGATGCTGCCGTAGTCAGCATCCTTGTATTGAACCCATAGCTGGTTCAGGTCAGTGCCATCGCCCAATTCATCTAACGGATGGATGTCGTTCGCGTTGCCCCCGACACGAGTCAAGCTTTCGCCCTCTACCATAGCGGTGAAGCCACTAAAATCGGGCGTGGTGTAGCCGTAGCGAACGCGCAGTGAGGTGCCGTCACGATCGGCCGGAGTGCCGTTTGGCAGTAAGCCCGTGGGACGATTCAAGTCAAACGACTCGTAGCGCAGACGCGCGTTAATAGAGAATTTACCGGGAACGGTTTCTTCGACCTTAGAGAAAGCTGAGCCCAGAGAGGACTCAACAGGATCGGCCATCAGGCCGGAGCTTAAGACCAGCGCAAGGGTGGCCCATGTGGATGATTTTTGTACAGTAGTCATTTACAATTTGTTGTTAGAAGGTGTGCTTTTGCACATAATAAGATACAACACCTCACATGCCAATTTTGTTCATTTGAAGGCAATAGAACATGAACAGATTTCATACATCGGGTGAAAGATTCTCTGGGAGGCCGCGAGCACTCAATTAGCAGTTGGCTCTACGAGCCTTCTAACTTCAGGGACGCCCCACTTGCGTTAAATACATCCAGTGTGGTGCTGAGGAGGAAGTCGGACATCTGCTCATCGAGTTCGACCAATTTATCGTGCAAGGGACAAGGATCGCCGTTACCGCACCAACCGGGGCCGAAGGGGCACTGGAGACGATCCTCTGACTTCTCGAATTGGCACACAATATCATGTAAACGGATCTCGCTAGGGACTTTGGCCAACCAATAACCACCGCCGGGGCCGCGGGTGCCATCCACGAATCCGGCCTGAGAGAGCACGACCAAAATTTTAGCCACGAGCGTTTGCGGGAGGTTGCGGCGAATGGCAATGTCCCCCGAACTGAGCTTGGTCTCTCCACCATCGTAAACTTCAGCTAGATAGCTCATGGCCGAGATGGCGTTTTGTGCGGTTTTTCCGTATTTAAGCATGCGTGTCCTTTTCCAGGGAAACTTCACCCGAGAAGATGGGCATGGCAACACGGATCGCCAAGGTATAGACGATGAGTCCGGCTGCCCATATGCCGGCCGAGATGCGCCACTCCAAGCCATTGGGCAGGTATTCGACGATTTCGTGCAGGGTATTGGGAATGAATCCGGGGATAATGAGCCCCATGCCCTTTTCAATCCAGATACCGACGAAGGCGAGCACACAGGCGGTGATGAGCATGACCGGCTTTTCGGTGACCTTGGGGCAGAGCAAAAGCAATGCTGCCACCACAGTGAGCCCGACAGATGTCCAGATCCATGGGACCAGTGCGTTATATCCATGCAGCCCAAAATACAGATACTGCGCCGAAGCGGTGTGTGAGCCACCCGTGTAGAACTCGGTGAACACTTCAGAGACGAGCATGAGTAAGTTGATCAAGATCGTGACCCGCATGATGTTGACGAGAATCTTAATAGCCCCATCCCCCACTTTGTATTTGCTCAAATAGCGAATCACTTCGAGCGCAAGGATGATGAAGGCGGGACCAGAAACGAAAGCCGAAGTCAGGAAGCGTGGCGCGAGCAGTGCGGTGTTCCAGAAGGGGCGTCCGCCGAGGCCTTGGTAGAGAAAGGCAGTCACCGTGTGGATGGAGATCGCCCAGGCGATCGAGATGAAGACAAAGGGAATATACCAGCGCGGGTTGGGCGCCATGCCACGGTAGCGATTATACAAAAGATAACCACAGATGTGGAGATTGATCAATAGGTATCCGTTGAGCACGATCACGTCCCAGGTCAGCATGGACACGGGAAAGTGGAACTTCCCGATCCCAGGGATCATGTGCCAGAATCGGTCGGGTCGCCCGAGATCAACGACAACGAAGCCGATGCACATGAAGATCGCCGCAATGGCGAGCAGCTCACCTATAATGACAATGTCGTGCATGTCATCGTCGTGATACAAATAGGCGGGGATGACCATCATCACGCCCCCGGCGGCGAGGCCGACCATGAAGGTGAAGTTCGCAATATAGAGCCCCCAGGAGACGTGGTCGGTCATATTGGTGACGCCCATCCCCTCGGTGACCTGGACAGCCCATGCGTTAAGCCCGACCAGCGTGACTGCAGTGAGCGCGATCATCCACGCGTAGAAGAGCCAGTTGCCCTCGGTCGCGAGCACGCACATGCGCCAGATGAATTTCGGATAGTCCGCCCAGTGGCTATGGTGCGGCGCTTCTGGTGTGGCTGGCTTACTCATCGAAGAAGTAGTAGAAGCTGGGTTTAGTGCCGAGCTCTTCTTTCAGAACAAAGACACGTTTGTTTTCGAGCACCCAACGGATCTCGGAGTCGGGATCGAGGATGTTACCAAAGACACGGGCACCGGTCGGGCAGGCTTCGAGACAGGCGGGTAATTTGCCCTCGCGGGTGCGGTGCATGCAGAAGGTGCACTTCTCCATCACGCCTTGAGGGCGGATGCGGTTACTGAGGTAGCCTTGCACCGGGTTGATCTCCTCCTTCGGAACTTGCGGCTTCGACCAGTTGAAGCGGCGGGCATGATAGGGACAGGCCGCTTCGCAATAACGGCAACCGATGCACCAGTTGTAGTCCACCGCGACGATACCGTCTTTTTCTTTCCAAGTAGCCTCAACTGGGCAGACGTCCACGCAGGGCGGATTATCGCACTGTTGGCATTGCACGGGCATGTAAAAAGAATCACTCTTCGGCACAGGGCCAGAGTAATCGGCGCGTCCATGCTCCATGTCGAGCGAGCCCTTTTTCATCTCCAACACACGTATGTAGGAGTTGCCGGAAGGACGGTCGTGGTTGTTCTCGACGTGGCAAGCTTTGGCACATTTACGACAGCCGACGCAGATGCTGAGGTTCAGCGCGTAGGCAAACTTTACACCATCCTGTGGCTTGGCGTCTTTGATTATGACGTCCGCGCCGTAGTCTTCCTTGGTCTCGGCTTCGATCCGTTTGATGACCTCCTTCATTTGCTCGGGAGTCAGCTCGCGATAGTGATTTTGTAAAAACTCGTCGACGGATTGATCCTTTGCCCAAGTGGTGAGCGGCGCGATGGCTTTGGCAAAAGCAGCCGCGCCTAAGGTCGCGCCGACGCCTTTGAGGACGGTGCGCCGTGAAACGCCGCTGCTGGTATTCGTGGTGTTCTCTTCAGACATGGGAGTTAGTGTTCGGGGTGTGGCGCATGCTCTGGCGGAATGATATCCTTCGGAGGGAAGACAGGCATGAGCTGTGGGTAGGCGGGCGCGTGCGCATCGTGACAGGCAGTGCAGGCATTACGTTGACGGGGGCCGCGTGAAAGATCCCAGTAGCCGTGCATCCCGCCATGTGATCCATTGCGATAGTCGCGCGACTGCGGACCATGGCATTGTGCGCAGAGTTGCATGACATTCTCGAAGCCAACTGTTGTGCCATCGGCTAGTTTTAAAGTGTCGTAGTTTTCGGAATTGTGGCAGCTCAGGCAGCTGAGGTCACCGTGCTGCATGACCAGACCTTGGTGAAACTCATCAAGATCTTCTGTTCGACGCGTTGGCGCAGGAGCACGAGTCGTGTGACACGTCGCACAGGCAACTTCGGCTGGCTTCCCACTATGTGTGAGCGCATCCGTTAAAACAGTTGGAGTTTCCGGCACCCCTAGCGTTTCCACTGCATACTGCGGCTCCCCTAGAAGCGCTAGGTGACTCCCCTCCTCTGCATGTGTATCAAAGTCTGCAAATGAGACTTTGTAGACCCATGCAGCCGCAACAAGGATAACAACAGCCAACGCTGCAGAGGCAATTCCGATGAGGGTCGAAGTTTTCATCTGCTCCCATCAAAATCCATTCCTGCGTCTATTCAAGAATAAAAGGTATTTATTTCTTGATTATTAAAAATGACCCAGCTAACTTAGCTGAAGAATGAGCCAAAAACGCCCATGGCATACCGAACTCAGCAGCCTCGTCATCACGCTTTGCGATGACACCGAGCTCGCGACTGAAACGACACAAACCATCGCAGCGCACGAAGCGATCACCGCAGAGAACGCTGCAGGCGCCTACCTGCCGGTCGCCATTGAAAGCGCCGACGCGCGCCAGATCCATCAATGGCTCGAATCGCTTCCGGGCGTCCTCTACGTCGACGTCGTCTTTTGCTCGACCGAAATTTCCAACGAAGAACCCACCAGCCCCCTGACCTCATGACATTGATTGATCGCCGACACTTCTTAAAGTCCACTGCCCTAGCCGCAGCCGTCGCCGCCGCCCAACAGAAGGCCTTTGGTAAATACGAAAACACCCAGCTGGAGCCCAGCCCCGGAACCGACGGTGTCACATGGGACAAAGCCCCCTGCCGATTCTGCGGCACTGGTTGCCACGTGCGCGTCGGCGTCAAAGATAACAAGGTCGTCGCCATCCAAGGCGAACAGCTCGCAGAAGTGAATAAAGGTCTGCTCTGCGTGAAAGGTTACCACGTCGGCGGTATTCTATACGGCCAGGATCGCCTCAAGCAGCCCATGCTCCGCAAGAATGGTAAGCTAGAGCCCATCAGCTGGGACGAAGCGATCGAAGTGATCGCGCAGCGCATCGCCGACAAGCCGGAGCAATTCGCGATCTACGGCAGCGGCCAGTGGACAATTCCCGAAGGCTACGCCGCACAGAAATTCATTAAAGGCGGGCTTTCCAATAACCACATCGACCCCAATGCACGCCTTTGCATGGCATCCGCGGTGACGGGCTATTTATCGACTCACGGTGTGGATGAGCCAGCGGGTTGTTACGACGACCTCGACGCCTGCGATGTCATGATCATGTGGGGCAACAACCCCGCCGAGATGCACCCCGTGCTCTTCTCACGAGTGATTGACCGTCGCAGCAAAGGCCAAGAGGTCAAACTGATCGACATCGGCACCCGTCGCACCCGGACGACCGAATACAGCGACGAGTATCTGGAGTTCCGTCCACAGAGTGACCTCGCCATTGCTAACGGCATCGCCCACCTACTCGTAAAGAACGGCACTTACGACAAGGAGTTCGTCGCCAAACACTGCAACTTCCGAAAAGACACCGAGACCGCCTCCCTCTTCGGACAGGCCAGCACCTTCGAGGAATACGCCCAACTGCTCGAAGAATACACACCCGAGCGCGTCGAAGAAATTTCCGGTGTGCCCGCCGAGAAGATCCGTATGCTCGGCGACCTCTTTGCGCGCCGCGACATCCGCATCACCAGTCTCTGGTGCATGGGGGTCAATCAACACACACGCGGCACGAACATGAACCGGCTGCTACACGGCATCCACCTACTGAGCGGCCACTTCGGCAAGCCCGGGGATGCCCCGACCAGCCTGACCGGGCAACCCTCCGCTTGCGGCACCGCACGCGAAGTCGGCACTCTGGCGCACGCGCTCCCCGGCGGACGTATCGTAGCCAAAGACGCTCACCGCGCCGATTGCGAGAAGCTCTGGAATCTCCCCGAAGGACGCATCAACGCTAAGCCCGGTTACCACACGATGAAAATGTGGGAACAATTTTGCACCGCGACTGAAGAAGGCGGCGACATATCCACAATATGGGTACAAGTGACCAACCCCGGGCACACCCTGCCCCACCTCAAGAAACACTTCACTAAAATGAAGGGGCTCAAAGACAAATTCCTTATTGTCTCCGAAGTCTATCCCACTGCCACGACCGAGTTGGCTGACCTTGTCCTCCCCGCTGCCATGTGGGTCGAGAAGAACGGCGTCTTTGGCAACTCAGAGCGCCGCACCCAACAATGGTTCAAAATGGTCGATCCTCCGGGCGAGGCGCGCGACGACTGCTGGATGACCATTGCCGTCGCCCGCAAGCTCTTCGAGATGGGACATCCCGGCATGAAGGACAAGGATGGCGAATTCATCTTCAACGTCGTCGACGACGCAGGCCAAAGCATCCCCGTCTGGGAATGGGAGCACTACTACGACGTCAACACCGATGAGCAACTCTTCGAAGAATATCGCCAGTTCACCTTCATGAAACACAAGGATGTGGCGCCCTACCAAGAACTGGTCAAAGCATGCGGCTTACGCTGGCCGGTCGTTAAAAAGGACGACGGCCAATGGCACGAGACACCGTTCCGCTTCATGGAGTTTTCCGACAGCTACGTTGAGAAAGGTAAAGGCTTGCAGTTCTACCACTCGGTCACGAAGGACGACAAAGCGCTCATCTGGTTCTGCCCCTACGAGCCCGCCACCGAAGAGCCCGACGATCAGTATCCAACGTGGCTCTGCACCGGTCGCGTATTGGAACACTGGCACACCGGCACGATGACACGCCGCATACCGCAACTGCGCAACGCGATGCCACACGCCTACGTAGAAATGAACCCCGAGGAAGCCAGAGAAAAAGGCCTCGCAAACGGCGACATCGCAGTGATCGAAACGCGCCGTGGCAAGATCGAGCTCCCCGTTTGGCTCAATGGTCGCGGCACACCCCCACGCGGCAGCATCTTTGTCCCCTTCTTCGACGAGAACCTCCTCATCAACGAGCTCACTCTCGGCGACGTGGATCCGATCTCCAAGGAGCCGGATTATAAAAAGTGCGCCGCTGTTGTTTACAAAAAGGGCGCACCACCCCCCGCCGCAAAACCAAAGGGCTAAACCATGCCAAATAAAGCCAGATCCGCCAAAGCCACCACCATCGTGGTCGCGATCGTGTTCACAATTTCTGTGAGTGGTTTCTTCATGGGCATGCGGCAGACCGTCCGCGAAACGGGCCACACAGAAACGGCCATCGAACTGCACCCGGAAACAGACGAAGTGCACCAGAACATTCAAGTTGCGGTGGATTACAAAGACATCGCCCAGGCAGGATTTGGGGTAAACGCGAACCTCAAAAGTCAGCTCAGCAGTTTGCGCAGCACACCCGGCAGCGAAGCGCATCCTCACCCCTACTTCGCCGATGAAGCCACCCTCCGCATAAAGCGTGCCTCTCGCCGCGCCTACGACGGCGCGCCCCCCATCGTGCCGCACCCCATCGCTCAAGACTCCGCCGCCAGTTGCCTGCAGTGCCATAGTCAAGCCACTCAAATCGGCGATGTCATTGCACCCGCCATTTCGCACCCCGAATACACCAGTTGCACCCAGTGCCACGTGTCAGGCAAAGGCCTCGGTAGTCGTTGGAACACCGCAGAGTTTGATCTCCATACGGGCAATCAGTTCGCAGGCGACCACGAAACGAAGGCCGCCGAACAAGCTTACCCCAACGCACCGCTTACCATTCCACACACAGTACACATGCGCCAGAACTGCATGAGCTGCCACGGCGAACTCGGCACGAGTCCGATCCGCACAAGCCACCCTGAGCGCCAGAGCTGTACCCAGTGTCACGTGCCCAGCAGCACCGTCGATAAAAGCAACTTCGCAGAATCACCGTTTCCGTTCTCCGAAGAATTGCTGAAAGCTAGAAACACTGAAAACTGAAATTCCTAGATGGCTCATCTCTCCAGGCGCGATTTTTTCAGCCGCTTCATGCCGAAGCCGGACGAGTCTGCGCGTCCACCGAAAGCAGGCGCCGACGTCGCTCAAGTCGCCGTTATCCAAGGTCGCTACTGCCTCGCTTATCAGAACAGCTTCTGTTCCGTCTGCAAAGAACGCTGCCCCGAACCGGGCGCGATCCTCAGCGAGCGCGGGATTCCACGCATTGTGGCCGACGCCTGCACCGGCTGCAACATCTGCCTCGACGTCTGCCCCGCGCCGACCAAGGCCATCTTAATGATACCCAAGAAATGACCAACGAACTCAAACTCCCGGAACTCCACCAGACGATACTCAGTCCCGAAATGCTTGAGGCGCTCTTTGCCGACCTCGAAGTCTGCACCGAAGTGCTCGCCGTCATGCCCAAAGCTGGCCCCGGATACGTCACCCCTGAAGACATTGGACTGAAAGAAGGCCAAGCTCTCCTTCTCGATGGCACAGTTCGTGGTCTACAAATTCGTTACCGCTATCAAAACGAAGAATGGTGGGACACCCTCATAAACCGCGACGGGCCTATCCACATCACTCGAATCCAACAAAATTTTGGCTAACGCTAGTTCTCTAGTTATCAGTTCTCCGGTTAACAGTTCTTCAACTCTTACAATTATAACACTCTCACATTCACCTTCACTCTCACTTTTATTATGAAAATAGAAAACATCGAACACCACGGCCACGAAGTCCTCGAAATGATGATTGAGTCCGGCCAACACTACAGCAACGAAAGCCTCCAAGCGGCGATCGACCTAAAATTCGGCACAAGCGCCCGATTCTACATCTGCTCCGGCGGCGGGATGACAGCCAACGAGCTGATCGAAACCCTCTGGGCTAAAGACAAGTTCACAGGAACGCCCGAGTCCTTCGTCTTCGACCCAGCGAACCGCTGCGATCACTAGACGGGCGCTGCGCGCCTTCTAGACAATCAATATAACGAGGCGACGCCAGTCGCATCGACGTAGAGGACGCTAGCCGCTTGCACGTCGATCTTGCTGGCGCAAGCTCGCTACTAAAAAGATAATCACGATATGAACTTAAAACCCACTTCAAATTCAACGTTCAACGTTGAGCGTTCGACGTTCGATGTTCCGCCGAAGGCGCCGCGGCCAATGATCAAAAACATGCCCAAGGGTGAAACGATCAACCTCTGCGACTTGGTCGATTATCAGCCCGGGCAAGTCATCAGTCGAACACTGGCACAAAACAAGCACCTCAACCTCACCGTCTTTGCTTTTGCTCAAGGCGAGGGATTGAGCACCCACCACTCCACCGGCGACGCCATGGTGCAAGTGCTCGACGGCACGGGTACACTGACCATCGATGGCGAGCCGCACACTGTGCCTGCCGGACAGACCATCGTGCTTCCGGCCAACGTGCCACACGCCGTCGATGCCCCAGAAGATTTCAAGATGCTCCTGACAGTGGTGAAACCAGTTTGAGCGAGCGGCCGACCAGGATCCAACTGAGATTAAAACGTAGCGGCGACTTCAGTCGCCGTATCAACAAAGAAGCTACAGCTGAATGGATGGCGAAGCCGCCACTACGAGGGGATCCCGCCTCTCGCTAATACACATCCCGCAAGTAACGCTTGTCCTTCTTTAAGGCTTCGACGTAAGCCTTGGCTTCGTCTTCGGATTTGCCACCGGCGATTTCGACGGCTTTGTGAATGGCGGCGTCGACGTCTTTAGCCATACGGCTGGCATCGCCACAAATATAGATGTGTCCGCCCTCTTCGAGCCATGCGTAAAACTCTTCGGCATATTCGACGATGCGGTCTTGCACATAGATCTTTTCCGCTTGATCGCGGGAAAAGGCGGTATCGAAGCGAGTCAGTAAGCCGTTCTTCATCCAGGCTGTGATTTGATCTTCGTAGAGGAAGTCAGTGGCTTGGTGCTGGTCGCCGAAAAGGAGCCAGTTCTTACCCTTTGCGCCACGCGCTTCGCGTTCTTCGAGGAAGGCGCGGAAGGGGGCGATCCCTGTGCCGGGACCAATCATGATCGCTGGAGCGTCGTTATTCTCCGTCAGGCGGAACGCCTTGTTGGCGTGCATGTAAACTTTGACCGGACGATCCAACTTATGGTCGGCCAGATAAGTCGAGCAGACGCCCATGCGCGTTCGCCCATGCGTATCGTAAGTGACCTTACCCACCGTGAGGTGAACTTCGCCGGGATGCGCCTTGGGGCTCGATGAGATCGAATAGAGCCGCGGGTTGAGCGCCTTGAGTGGTGCCACAAGGTATTCCGTGGTGGGATACTTCACACCGAAATCGATGATGGGATCCACGAGGCCGCGGCCTTTGATGTATTCCTTTATCTTAGCTTCGTCGGCGACAATCTCTTTCAGCTCTGCGCTCTTCGTGAGGCGGGAACAGGCAAGCAGAAAGGGCTCGGTCAACACGCTGACATCGTAGTGATAACGAAGTGCGTCGAAGAGTTGTTGATCCTCGCCGTGGGGCACGGGTGCCAACTCGTCAGGCGTAAAGCCAGCGGCTTCAATGATCTCGTCGACGAGGTGGGCGTTGTTTTCAGGATACACACCGAGTGCATCCCCTACTTCGTATACGAGGTCGGAGCCCTCGAGAGAAATCTCGATGTGGTGTGTCGCCTTAGAGGAACCTTCTTTGTTCAGATTCTCCGTTTTGAGCAACTTGGCACCAAAGGGGTTCTTCTTGTTGAATTGTGGCTCGTCACTATCAGGCTCGTCAGCCGCTGCGGCAGCAGACTCGGCTGTGGCTTCGCCAAGTGTTGGCGTGACCGCACCGATCCACTCGGCGAAAGGATCGTCTGGATCGCCGTCGGCTTCGACCATGGGTGCGAGCCGTTTCGCACCAAGTGCTTCGAGACGGGCGTCGAATTCTTTACTGCATTGGCAAAAGTCCGCATAGGAGGAATCGCCCAGCCCCATGACGGAGTAATTGACACCTGCGAGCTTAGGCGCGGTATCGGCCATGAGGGCGGAGTGGAAGCTCTGCGCGTTGTCGGGCGGTTCGCCCTCACCATAGGTGCTGGTAATAACGAGTAGGTTGGCCACATCCTTGATGTCGTCTGGGCTGACATCGCCCATATCGAGAATCTTGGGATCGCAATTGGCCGCCTTGAGCTGCTTGGCGGCCTTATTGCTCAACGTTTCGGCGGTGCCGGTTTGCGAGCCGAAAAGAATCGTGACCGGTGTGGCGGCAGCTTGCGCGCCACCGGCCGCGTTGTCGTCGCTCGAGTAGAGCCCGGCAAGGAAGCCGTTCAGCCAAGAGCGCTGATCTTCGTTAAAAGGTGCGGTTTCAGGAATGAATGGTGCAGTTGTCATGATAATTGAGAGTCTTAATCTTAATCATACTCCTAATCGTAATCGTCGCCGGAATGGGATTAGGATGACGATTAAGATTAGGATTTTTTTCTAAGTGAAGAGATAGTTACCGCGCAGGCCTTGTAAGACGGCTCTTTGGAATAGGGATCGAAGCTGTCGAGTGTGAGTTGATTGGTTTCCGGATAGTGCATCGGCATAAACGCCTGACCGGATTGAAGACTGCCGAGAATGACTGCCTTAACTTTGACAGTACCACGGCGTGAGGACACGTGAACCATCGATTCGGGAACGATGCCGAGACGCTCGGCATCGCGCGGATTGATTTCGACGTAAGGGCTTTTTGGATACAGTTTTTGCAACACGTCGGATTTTCCAGTACGTGTCTGCGTGTGCCACTGAGAGGAGGTGCCCCTCCCTGTCAGTAAGATGAAAGGATACGCGTCATCGGCGGGTTCCGGCATCGGGCGCGGCTCTTCAAAAAGGAAACGTGCCTTGCCATCCGCATGGAAGAATCGGCCGTCTTCGAAGAGACGACGTTCTTGTTCCACGTTCAACTCCTCACTCCCCACTTCACACTCCGGCTTCGCCGGCAGCGGCCACTGGACGCCGCCACTCGCATCGAGAAAATCGTAGCCGTCGACCCCGGTAAAATCGCAGGGGCGCCCTTTGCTGAGCCGAGCCATGATACGGAAGACCGCCTCAGGCGAACTCCACTCTTGGAAAAGATCGGCGCAGCCCCAGTGGTGCGCGATGAGACGAAAGATATTGAAATCCGAGAGCGCCTGGCCGGGCGCCTTGCGCACTTTGCGCGTGACCCCAATGCGGCGTTCGGAGTTGATAAAGACGCCGTCCTTCTCGCCCCACCCTGCAGCGGGCAACACGAGGTCGGCTATCTGTGCGGTCTCACTGGTCGCATACATGTCCTGCACGACGAAGAAATCGAGCTTCTCGCGAATCGCCCGGAAGCGATTTTGGTTGATCCACGAATGCCCCGCATTCGTCGCGACCATCCAGAGCGCTTTGATCTCACCGCGATCAATGGCGTCAATGATTTCGTTATAGGCGTAGCTGTTTTCCGCGGGGAAGCGCTCGACGGGAATCTTGAGCAGCTCAGCGACTTCGGCACGATCTTCAGCGCTCTCGAAATCACGCAATGCCGGGAGACTCGTGGTAAAGCTGAACTGCCGCGAGCCCATTGCGTTGCACTGCCCAGTAATCGAGTTCGCACCGGTTCCCGGCTTGCCGATATTGCCCGTCATCAGAGCAAGGTTAATCAACGATTGTGCCAGACGCGTGCCTTCGTAGCTTTGGTTGACCCCCATCGTCCACCAAAACGAGACACGCTTCCCGGAGCCGATCAATCGGGCGATGCGATCGAGCTCGTCTTTCGGGGTGCTGCTGTGCTCGGCAGCGCGCTCAATGCTGTGCGTTTCAAGAAAAGTGGCAAAGGCATCAAAATCGTTGGTATGGGCGTCGATGAATGCACGATCCACCAGACCAAGCTCAATCAAACGCGCGGCCAAGCCGTAAAAGAGCGTGAGGTCGGACTTCGGCGCGATGGGCAGGTGGGTCGTCGCGGCCATGGCCGTCTCTGTCTTCCGCGGGTCGACAACGATGATCTCCGGGTTGCGCTGGTTGAGCATCACGCGCTGCCACATGATCGGATGTGCAATACAAGGATTTGCACCGACGAAGATCAAGACGTCCGACTCCTCGAAGTCTTGGTAAGTGAACGGCGGTGCATCGTAGCCGAAGGATTGTTTGTAAGCGGTCACCGCAGTCGCCATGCACTGACGGGTATTGCCGTCGCCATGCTTGATCCCCATGCCGAGCTTGGCCAATGCGCCGAGAAAGGCCATTTCCTCGGTGACTATTTGCCCGGTACTCAGGAAGGCCGCCGCGCCCGAACCGTGCTCGTTCAGGGTGAGTTTGAAATTTCGAACAAAGGCATCCATAGCCTGATCCCAGCTGACTGGTTCCAACTCTCCGTGTGCGTTGCGCAGGAGTGGCGTCGTCGCACGGTCGTCCGCCTTGAGGGGCGCGAGCGCCTCCCATCCCTTCGGACAAGCCATGCCGAGATTTACAGGATAGCTTGTCTGAGCACTGAGATTAACGGCCTCGCCATCTTTTAAATGCACCTTCAGTGAACATCCCGTGCCGCAGTAGCCACAGATGCTGTTGACCGTGGCATCCGGCTTGACGGATTTCGGCAAGCGCCCCAATCCATGGGCAGCTGGATCTTGGACGAGACGTTCCGTCAAGACTCCGTCGTGGGCACGGATGCGCATTTGCTCTTTGGCGACATCGAATAAATTCATGAGTAGATTCCTCCCGGCATTTTCGGTGCAGCGACCGCCTTGAAAAACAATGTACGCTCTAGCAGTTCAGCTATGAACAAAGCGATGAACACCGTAGTCGCCAACCAGACCAAACTCGGTGCCACCAGCAGAGCGCCGGCGGAAAACAAGGCACAAAGTGACAAGGCGAAGCGTGCGACCGTGATGAGACGAAGCGGATCCAACATCAGCATAGCCGACTTGCGCTCTGGCGTCATCATTGCGTCGCTATAGCTCGTCAGCATGAATGCCTCGGTCGCTAACTTGGCAAAGGAGGCCACAAACATCAGGCACATGGCAAACGCTGAAACATTACCCGCCCAAGATGAGGCCAAGACATAAGCAGCCGAGGCCAAGCACACCGAGGTACCAAAAAACTTGAGCGCCGAGACCGGGAACTTCCAAAAAGGGCGGTGTGTGTCGTGGTAAATCATGACCGAGGTAAAGACGCCCAATGCGCCGACGAACACAGTGCTGCCTCCCAAGAGGTCGGAGACATACGCAGGCAATTGATCGAACCAGGCGCACGCCGTATAGGCCATCGCCAGTGGCGCAAACATGCCGAAGACGACGATCTCCCGGCTCAACCATGAACGGCGCAGCCCCAGGAATGCACGCCAGGCGCCAAGCGGACGTCCGAGGTGTGAGGTCGATGCCGCCAACCCAATCATCACGCTGACCAGACCCACCATACGAAGTTGCAGAGAGATCTGCGCACTATCCGCGATAAGCGAAGCGGCGTAGAGACCGACCGAAAGCTGTGTGAGCACCAGCATGAAGACTAGCGGGAAGTGCGCATGCTCAGGACGGAGCGCGTAGTGGTCGGCGGCCTCCACGTTCTTGGGGACCGCACGCTCGGTGACATACTGCGTGGTCGGCACCGTATAGCTCGGCTCGGGGGCTGCGGGCAGGAAATCGGCACCACTGCGCGCAGAAGCGATCGAGGCTTCCGTATTCACAATAGTGATACTGATCGCCTCAGTCGGGCAGGCTTGGACGCAGGCGGGCGCTTCACCATCGGCGAGACGGTTGTGGCACATGTCACACTTGCGAACGATGCCGAGACTCTTGGAATACTTCGGCACATCATAGGGACACTTCAATGCGCAGTATTGGCAACCGATACACTGGTCATCCAAATGGCGAACGATACCCGTATCCGGATCCTTTTCGTAGGCCAAAACCGGGCAACCGTTGAGGCAACCCGGATCCGCACAGTGGTGGCAAGCCGTGGTCACAGTTTGCGTGTAAGAGGCACCGGACAAGTCGTAGCCGTGGATTGTACCCACATCACGCCAAGTCTCATGGTCGCCGAGACCATTCAAACTGTGGCAGGCCGAGACGCAGGCCTTACAACCGGTGCATTTGTCGAGATCGACCTTGAAGGCATACTGCTCTCCTGCCCCCGGCTTAGAGAGCGGGATGAGCTGCTTGTAAAATTGTGCCTGCTCCGGCTCAACGACGCCCGCCTCGTGCTTCGCAGAGAACGTGCCGACTGGAGTCTGCAAAGTGCCCTGCTCTTTTAAGAGCATTTCGAGAGGTGAATCTTCAACTGTAAGTGTGGAGGGCACGTGGTTGTTCGTTGGACGGTGAATATTGCTGGTTGAGAGTTGGAGTCCCGCCTTTAGGCGGGACTCCAACCTGATCATGTAGCGATAGTAAAGAGCGCCTTGAGTTCCTCCGCGCTGTGGCGGCGGCTGAATTGCCAGAAGGTTTCTTTGCCCTCGCGCTTATCGAGGTAGGTGCGGAGCACATTCAGCAGGAGTGGTTTGAGGTCTTCAAAGGCGGTGCCGGGGAAGACCTCGTGGCCGATCGCCTGACGTTCCTCGACTCCACCGCCGAGTACGACGGCGTAGCCTTCCACGCTCTCTTCGCCTACCTTGACCTTCGCGCCGATAAGGCCGATGTCACCGATGTAGTGCTGCGCGCAAGAGTGGTGGCATCCGGTAAGGTGGATATTGATCGGCTGATCCAATTCGACCTCCGACTCGAGAAATTCGGCGAGTTGGACGGCATGGCTTTTCGTATTGCTGGCCGCGTATTTACATCCGGCGTTCCCGGTGCAAGCGATGAGACCGCCTGAAATTGTCGTACTGCTGTAGTGGAAGCCCATCTCCACGATAGCGGCTTTGATAGTTTCGACGTCCGCGTCGGCGATGCCGGGAATGATCAAATTTTGCCATGCGGTCAGGCGGATATCGCCACGCCCGTAGCGAGACGCGAGTTGTGCGATGGCCTTCATTTGCTCCGGCATCATGCGACCGACGGGGACCACGACCCCGACGTAATTGTAGCTCGGCTCCGCCTCGTCGTAGACGCCGATATGCCCATGCTGCAAAGTGGAGGTACGTGGCTCGCACTGCTCCAAAGGCAAGGTGGCAGGGGTAAAAGCCAACTTCTTTTGAGTCTCTTCGAGGAATTTGGCCACGCCCCAGTCGTCGATCAAATATTTGAGGCGCGCTTTCTTGCGGTTGGTGCGGTCACCGTTCTCGATAAAGACACGGATCATGGCTGCCGCGAGCGGCACGGCTTCACTCGGCTTAATGAGGAGTCCGCAATCGGATGCAAATTGTTGGTGTCCGGTAATGCCACAGAGTTGCACACGAAAATAGATGCCCGGTTCGACCATCGGACTGACGTCCGATGCTACTTTTACGGCGTAGAAGGCGATGTCGTTCGTATCGGCACAGACGGAAACGCGTCCACCGTTGTCGAATGCGATGTTGAACTTACGGGGCAGACCATAGAGGTCGCGGTTATTCAAAATGTAGTGGTGCATGGACTTCGCGTAAGGCAACACGTCGAGTATTTCCTCAGGATCGAAGCCACTAGTCGGACTGGCGGTGACGTTACGTAGATTGTCCGCACCGGAGCCCTTTGAGGTCAGCCCAAGCTCGTCAAGTTTGATCAAAGTCGAAACTGTGTTCTTGGGCATAATCTCACGAACCTGAAAGTTGCCGCGTGTCGTGATGTCGGCATATCCGCCACCAAAGTCTTCGGCGATCTCGGCGAGCCCAGTCAGTTGGTGTGCTTTCAACGCGCAACCGGCGATCCGGCAACGTAGCATGAAAGAGTCCTGCACCGGCTTAACGTGAAAGAGACCGTAGAACTTATAGCGGAACATGTCGGCCGCTTCGGGAAATTGATCCAGTTCGGAATTGGCTACAAGCGTGTCCCAGACATCGAGGCCGTTCCGCTCATATTTGATTTGCTCCTCTTTGCACAGTTCGTCGACCGGAGTGCCATAGACCTCAGGCTCCACAGCTTCCGCAGGATCACCGGTAAACTGACCGCTGGCGTTTTGCCCGAGAAAGCCCGGACGCTGGTTCACCCCTGCGAAAAAGCCTTCGAGGTATTGTTTCTGAACGGTTGAGAATGTTTCTGACATATCCGGATCCTTTTGGGTTTTACACTGCCTTTTTCTTACGGGCGGCCTTTTCAGCCTCGCAGTCGTCGAGGAAGGCGAGCAGGCGACGGCGGTATTCGTAGAATTCGTCAGTTTCGACGATTTCCTCACGATCACGTGGACGTTCAAACTCAATTTCCATGACCTCCCCCACTTTGGCATGTGGGCCATTTGTCATCATGCAGATACGATCCGACATGAAGACCGCTTCGTCGGGGTCGTGCGTTATAATCATGGTCGTAATCTTCTCCCGATCCAGAATGCGCAGAATGACATCCTGCAGCTCCATCCGTGTGAGCGAGTCGAGGCGACCGAGCGGTTCGTCCAGCAGGAGCATCCGTGGCTTCAAGGCAATGGCACGAGCAATGCCGACTCGCTGCTGCATACCACCCGACATCTCTCGGGGATACTTATGCATCGAATCCTTGAGCCCGACCATACTCAGGGCGGCCTCGACCATCTCAATTCGCTCCAGCTTGGAAATGTGCGGATAGCTGACCTTGACTCCAATCATGACGTTTCCGAAAGAAGTGAGCCAAGGCAATAGGCATGGCGCTTGGAAAACGACGGCGCGATCCGGACCGGGGCCGTCGATCTCCTTCCCCGCGACGACGATCCCGCCGTCTGAGATCGGGCTCAGCCCGGCGACCATGTTGAGAACAGTCGATTTACCGCAGCCGGAGTGACCAATAATCGAAACCACATCGCCCTGCGGAACAATCAAATCAAAGCCATCGACGACTTTGATCTCGTCTCCAAAGGGATTTGGGTAGGCTTTAACGAGGTTAAAGATTTCTACGTAACGATCGTTTCTCATAATTATAAAATGAATTGAGTGCTTAGCGGAAGAAAGTGATTCGTGGGTCGAGGACTTTGGGTCGGCGGCGGCCGCGTGCAGGACCAGCCGGTAGTGAAGTGAAATCGTAGGGCATGGCATCTGGCAGATCGACGACTGCCTGTTGCTGGTTCAGTGCCTTCGTCTCGTCGTTGAGCGTGACCATGTATTTGGAGATGTCATTGCGCAGGCGGCGAAACTCGGGGTTGGTGTTCAGCGTGGTTCGGTTGCGCGGGCGCTCTAGGTTGACTGCAAACGGAGTGTCGAGCGTCGCGGCTGGGCCGGTGGTAAGCGGCACAATCTTGTCCGCCATGAGCACGGCCTCATCTACGTCGTTAGTGATCATCACGATGGTGCGTTTGTCGTTCTCCCAGATGTTGATGATCTCATCCTGAATCTCGGCGCGAGTCAGCGCATCGAGTGCCGAGAGAGGCTCATCCAAAAGCAAGATCTCCGGCTGCATGGCGAGCGTCCGGGCGAGCGAGGCGCGCTGGCGCATGCCCCCGGACAGTTCGGAAGGCTTTTTGCCGAGAGCAGGCGTAAGCTTCACCATGGCAACATACTTTTCGACATGCTCTTTGAGCTCGGCCTTGGAGAATTTTGGGAAAGCCTGCGACACAGCCAGAGCGACGTTCTCGAACACTGTCAGCCAAGGCAGCAGCGAATAGTTTTGGAACATGATCCCGAGACGCGGCGAAGGCTCTTTGATCACTTTGCCCCCAAGTCGGATCTCCCCCTTATCCGGTTGCAGCAATCCAGCGAGCAGAGAGATCAGCGTCGATTTACCCGCGCCGGAGAATCCCACCACTGCGATGAACTCGTTCTCTTTGACCGAAAGATTTACATCCTTCAGCACTTCATAACGGTTATCGTAGGGGCCGAACCCAAGCGAAGCGTTGTCTATTTCAAGGTAAGCCATGTTTCTAAAATTTTGAGTCGTCGAGAATTAGCCTACAAAGAGGTGCCCCCACCGTCGAAAGAGACGAAGCGCTGTAAGATGATCATCATGCGGTCGAGCAGGAACCCGATGATACCGACCACGAAGCAGGCGTAGAGGATGTTGGCGAAGGAGAAGGAGGAACCGTTCTGGTATTCGTCCCAAACGAACTTACCCAAGCCGTCGGAGGATGAGAGCGCTTCAGCCGCGATCAGCACCATCCAACCCACACCGAGCGAAATGCGCAGACCGGCGAAGACTAATGGAAGTGCCGAAGGGATGACGATCTTCACAAGGCGATCCCAGAAGCCGAGCTTCAGCACGCGGGCCACATTGATGTGATCCTTGTCGATCGAAGCCACCCCGAGGGCGGTATTGACCAGTGCCGGCCAGACCGCACAGGCGGCCACGGTGCAGGCGGAGAAGACTAGCGCGGGGTTGATCCCCAAGCCACCGAGAAACGGCAGGCTATTAAAGAAGAGGAAAAAGGGGTGTGAGTCCGGGTCTGGAAAGAATGCACCCACCACGATCTGGAAGATCAACAAGTAAACCACCGGGGAGACTGGCTTGAAGATCGAAATAATCGGAGTGAGACAGGCCATCGCAATCGGGCTCAATCCACAGAGCACACCGATCGGTATCGCGACCATAGCCGCAACGACGAAGCCGATGAAGACAGTAAAGAGTGAACGCTTGATTTGCGTATACACCGTCATGGCGGAGGCATATTGCTGCTCTTCCAGGCGCTCGATGGATGACTCATTGCGTACGACCTTCTTGGCCTGAAGAATTGCTCTTTTCGCGCTCGTGGCGGCAGCCAGATCTTCCAGGCTCTCGGCTAGTTTCTCTTCGGCTTCAGCGACCTTCATACTGCGGTTTGAATCACTGAGGAAATCCACCCGTTTCTTTAGGAATTGGATCTCATCGGCCACGGCATTGACATCCAGTCGGGCTTGTTCGAGCGGCTCATATTTTTTGGAACGCACGGCATCAATCTGATCCTTGATCACAGTTTCGCTGTCACGACTGACGTCTCTGGCCTTGTCGTATTCTCGCACGGCCGAAAGCAGAGACTCTGAGGAGCCTTTGCCAGACTCCATCTTGGCAGCTTCGAATTCCATCTCGTCCTTGAGTCCATTTTCGGTCGCCTCGTTCTGCTTGCGCAGTTTGTCCAATCTGGCCTGCAAGGGAGCCAGTTGCTCCTCCAGCAAGGCATTGTAATCATCCTCATGTGCCGCGAGTTTCTGTTCCAGTTCGACGAGCACGACACCCTCCTCCTCGATCCGGGCTTCAACCTGTGCCAGCGTATTGGTTCGCTCCTCACCTGTTAGCAGGAAGTCGGACTCCTTCGTCTTTTCGCGGTCACTGAAAGTATTGTTAATCACAGCCGAGCGCCAGACGACATCCGGCGTCGGCACCTCGCCCGACTTCGTCTTGTGGTTGGGCGCTATTTTCCACCAAAGACCAATGCAGGCCAATACGAAGAGAATCGGGATAATGAAGAATTTGAGAATCGCTTCGAGTTGCTTCTTCGGTTCTTCACTGAATGCCAACCGAACCATCGGGTCGAAAACGGTAAAACCGGTGACGTCCAGAACTTTAAGGATGCGATACTTGATTTCATCTGAGCGTTTCTCAGCCATAAGTAATTTTTTGTTATTTGTTTAGAGTGCGTGTGTAGTGTGTTCACCCCGAAAGCCCCCTTCCCGTGAGGAAGGAGGCTGAAAGTGGTTGGCGACTAGCCGCTCTTTAGAGCTCGTCCTTGTTCCCGATCGTGTGCGAATTCAGATAGCCGATCGGGTCGCGACCGTCATAGGTGATCCCATCGATGAATTCATCGGTAGCAGCTTTGTAGCCATCGGTGCCCCAAGGAATGTCGGACTCCTCGATGTGCCCTTCTTCGAGCAAGTGCTTGGCAGCAGCCAGGTAGATTTCCGGTTTGTAGACCTTCTTAGCGGTTTCGTGATACCACTCGGCCGACTTAGGCTCAGTGATCTGCCCCCAGCGGCGCATTTGTGTAAGGAACCAGATACCGTCGGAATACCACGGGTAAGTCGCTTGATACTTAAAGAATACATTAAAGTCCGGCATCGCGCGCTTGTCGGCCTTCTGGAAGTAGAAGAAGCCGGTCATTGAATTCTTAAGAACATCGTAGTCGGCACCGACATAGTTCTTTTGTGAAAGGATACGGCAGGCTTCCTCGCGGTTGATCAGATTGCCGTCTTCGTCGGTCTCGTCGAGCCACTTGCCCGCACGGATCAATGCCTTGACCACAGCAATGTGTGTATTGGGGTTTTCATCGGCCCACTTCTTGGTCACACCGAAGACTTTTTCCGGGTTGTTCTTCCAGATGTCATAGTTGGTAGTGACGGGGACACCAATGCCCTTGGAAACGGCTTGCTGATTCCAAGGCTCTCCGACGCAGTAGGCGACGTTCTTACCCGACTCGAGGGTCGATGGCATTTGAGGCGGAGGTGTGGTGGACAGCTCAATGTCTCCACCGGTGAAGCCCTTAATGTCAGTCGATGTATACATGCCAGGGTGTATACCTGCAGCGGCCAGCCAATAGCGGATCTCGTAGTTGTGCGTGGAGACGGGGAAAACCATCCCCATGGGCAAGAGCTTACCTTCGTCTTTAGCAGCTTGAACAATTGGCTTGAGCGAGTCGGCAGTGATCGGATGTTCGGGTGTTTCCGTGTCGAGGGCCGGATCGTTGTACTGCATCTGCTCCCAGATGTCGTTCGATACGGTAATGCCGTTGCCGTTCAGATCGAGCGTGTAGGCAGTGATGATATGTGCCTCGGTGCCGAATCCGATGGTCGCGGCGATTGGCTGACCTGAAAGCATGTGAGCACCGTCGAGTTCGCCGTTGATGACGTTGTCGAGGAGCTGCTTCCAATTGGGCTGAGCGATGACCTCGACTTGAAGCCCCTCTTCCTCGAAGTAACCCTTTTCCTTGGCGATGACGAGCGGAGCACAATCGGTCAATTTGATGAAGCCGAATTTCAACTCATCTTTCTCAATGTCTAAAAGCTCTGCGTGTATCGTAGCCGCCGATGTGGTCAGTGCGGCTACGGTTAGTATGCGGGTGATGCGTGGTATCATGGTAGTATGTATTATTTTCTGGTTTAGGAAACGACTGGGCTGGTAACCCGCTCGTAAATTTTTTCGCGGTAGACACGGGTGAGGATGTCTTTCGGAACACTTTTTGGCGTGCCGGGCGGGAGAAAGCGCTTAAGGTCTTCGTAGACGCTGGCGGCGTGCGCTTGGGTTGGGCAGTTAACCTCGTGCCCACTGAATCGCATAAACTGGACTTCGGACACGGCACCCGAACTGTTCATCGGGAAGCGGCCGTCCAGTGCATGAATTAGTGTCTTGGGCTGGCAGTTGAGATACTCGGACTTGGAAAGGATTTTGAGCATCTGTGGGCGGAAGGCCTCGTCGTCGCAAAGCGCGCAGGCTTTAAGTAGAACTTCGATCACCTTGAGGTGGGCGTCCGGGCGGTAGTTATGAAAGCGTTCCGTGGTGGCCAAAACCTTCTCGGGGTAGCCGGGAGCAATCTCGGCACTGGTCGCAGGGCACCAGCCGATTTTTTCCTCAACGGCCATCGAGTTCCATGGCTCACCGACACAGAAGCCATCGATATTGCCTGAGGCGAGGTTGCGAACAACTTGTTCGGGTGGAATGACTGAAATGATGACATCCTGATGCGGAACGATCTTGTGCGCCTTGAGCCAGCGGCAGAGAATAAAGTGGTGCGACGAATGAAGGGAGACCACACCAAGAACGGGCTTGCGTGTCCGGAAGCCCGTCTTGATGTGCCGGGCGAAGCTTGTGCCATCATTCACGCCTTCGTCTGCAAGACGTTGGCTGAGGGTGATGGCGTTTCCATTACAGTTGAGGATCAGTCCGGCAATAATATTAGTGGGGACCACTCCAACGCCCATTCGCATAGCGAAGGGCATCGGACTAAGGGCTTGTGCCATGTCCAGATCGCCGAAAGCGAGTTTATCCCGGATGGTTGCCCAACCCACTTCGCGAGAAAGGCTCACCGGCACGTCCGCGTCACGGAACATGCCCAGCGAGTCAGCGATGATGATCGGCGCGGCGTCAAGTAAGCGCACATAGCCCAACCGGATCACATTGCTACGGCGGCTTTTGTTGGCGATGTCTGCGGATTGGATTGGCATGGTTACGTGCCAATTTAGCAACGGCCATGCCGATTGGCATGATAAGCGCTGCAAATAGAATCATCTTTAATATGAATTTCGCTCATGATTGAAACAATCGATAGCCGACAGCTCCTCGCCTTTTGCACGCTCGTGCAGACGGGGAGTTTTACAGAAACCGCCCGCCAACTGAACCTCACGCAGTCTGCCATCAGTCACTCGGTGAAAAACCTAGAGGAGGATATCGGCTGCCAATTGGTGA
>PPCM01000348.1_pt1 | contig 50378 bp, 39 predicted proteins | sample 1555541 | NCBI WGS metagenome assembly PPCM01 (sample SAMN05284479, study PRJNA326546) | Marine sediment metagenome, whole genome shotgun sequencing project. | isolation source: marine sediment | place: Germany: Wadden Sea | collected 2012-09-05
ACTTCTGGGTGTTTTTCTTTTATCTTTCTGTATCCGACAGTATCTTTACGCTAGCCTATGGTTTTTACTGACATATTCATTCTACTGGTGTATAGTTGTAAGAAAAAGATTAGAGGACTAGAGATGACAACAAATCAAAAACCTTACACCATAGGCATTTTCACTTTTACAACTGCCATGTTATGGTTTTCCCTATATGCTTATATTGCAGAACTATCCACTTATGCTACTACACTGAACGCTTCCTACCGGATGATTGGTTTTATAACTGGTTCATACGGTTTAACCCAGTTAATCCTTAGAATTCCTTTAGGTATCTTCTCCGATTATATTGGAAAAAGAAAACTATTTATTATAATTGGTATGGCCATATCTGTTATAAGTTCACTGTTAACCTTTATAGCACCCTCTCAGTGGTCTCTCCTAATTACTAGGTCACTGGCTGGTGTAACAGCCTCTGTATGGGTTGTGGTAACTGTCTTGTTCTCAAGCTATTTTAGGAAAGATGAAGCTACCAAATCTGTTGGGATCATGAATTCCTATAATGCTATAGGACAACTTGTTGGCATGAGCCTTGGTGGCGCAGTCTCCTATTTCATGGGCACGAGATATTTGTACTTGTTAGCTGCAATTGGCGCTTTTATAGGTCTGATTTCAAGTTGTTTTATCGTTGAGCCTAAAATAGAAGTTCTTAAGAGGCACTTCTCTGATTACCTTCAAATTGCAAAAGATAGAAAACTTCAAATTGTCTCAGTTCTTGGTATTTTAAGTCAATTCTTAACCTTTGCAACTGCCTTTGGCTTTGTACCAATTCTAGCCAAAAAATTAGGGGCAGGTAGTCTTGAGCTAAGTCTCCTTACCCTACTTGCAATTATCCCAGCCATCTTTATTTCTAGACTTGCTAGCTCTTTCATTCCTAATCAAATCGGCAAAAAGAATACTATCAATATAGGGTTTGCTTTAAGTTCTTTACTGTGTATCGTGATGCCATTTATCACAAGCCTTCCAGTCCTCTACGTGGTTCAGTTTTTTAGCGGTATTGGCCGGAGTATGGTCTTTCCACTTCTTATGGGTCTAGGTATCCAACATATATCTGAAGGCAAGAGGGCCACTGCCATGGGCATGTTTCAAGCTTCTTATGGTATAGGTATGGTCCTTGGACCAATTCTTCTTGGTTTCATAGCACAATCCTACGGACTTATAACAGGCTTTATCGTTACAGGCATCATTGGTTTGATTGGTATTGCCATTACACTAAAATATATCAAATAATGAATAAACAAAAAAAGAAGTATCCTCATCAGAGAATACTTCTTCTATTTCTATTCTTATGACAATTTAAAGTCTTCAACCAAGTGAGTCAAAGCGTCAACCAATTGATCTACTTCTTCACTGATCAAGTTCATTCCACTCACTGTTTCACTCACTTGCTCTGTTACAGCTGATGTTTCCTCAGTACTTGCAGCATTTTCTTCAGCTATGGCAGAAAGTGCATCAACTACTTCCATTACACTAACTCTTTTTGACTCCATCTGGGAGGACACATCTTCTAATATACTAATTTCATCGTTAATGCTACCGATGGTTTCAACTATGACCTCATACTTCTCTTTGGTTTCATCCACACTTTGAACTTGTTCTTCAACGGCAACTTTGACCAGTTCACTTTCCTTATTGGCCTCATCTACATTGTCCTTAAGTTCTTGCAACATTTTGTCAATAACATCTGTTGATTTGGTGGATTGTTCTGCAAGCTTTCTTATCTCCTCAGCCACAACAGCAAATCCACGACCTGATTCTCCTGCCCTTGCTGCCTCAATTGCTGCGTTTAGTGCTAATAAATTCGTTTGTTCAGCAATATCAGATATTAATTTACTGGCATCTCCAATCTTGCTGGCAGACTCATTGGTTGCTTTTATAACTGTAAATATGGATTCAAAAGCTACTTTATTCTTCTGAGTTACTTCATTTAACTCATTTACAACAAGTAGACCTTCTGCACTAATCTTCCCTATCATTTGACTGGATTGTTGTAAGTTGTTGGCGCTTTGATTGTTTTGAATAATGACCTCACCTAACATACCAACATCTTCTGAAACTCTCATTGTATCCATTGCCTGTTGAGTCGCACCATCAGCCATCTCACCCACTGTACTTGAAATTTCCGAGACGCTGCTATTCACCTCATACGTACTTTGTCTTAAAGTAGATGAAGAACCTTTTAATGCGTGGACACTTCTATTAATCTCACCAATAATTTCACGCAAGGATTCAACCACATTCTCTACAGATCGGTTCAAATCGCCAAACTCATCTTTGGACTTCTTCATATTCTGATTACCAGAATCTGACAAATCTTTCTCTGCTATGTTATGCATCGTCTTCCTTATAGATATAACGTTCTTCTTGATATAAGTTATAATACTAATGGCAAGAAGTGATATAAGAATAATAACAACTGCAACAAGACCACCTTGAATCATGTTTGTTCGATTCACTGATGCTGATCGAGCTGCTACTTTCTCAAGGGCATAACTTTCTAATAGTTCGGTCATTTTATCAATTTCAGTTCTGGCATTATCAAAAGAACTTAGGTGCAATTCAAGATTACCTGAATGATCATGAGGGTCGTAACTATTAAACCAATTTTTGTACTGCTTTCTAAACGAAGCCTCTATGGCTTCTAAAGTTTCGCCAGTTGCTTCATAAACAAAGGATTTATATAGTTCATCATTATCTCTTATGTTATCAATTGCCTCTAAGATTCTATCTTCTGTTTGTTTCGCATTTTCCAGATATTCATCGTGAAGAGCATCAAGTTCTTCTTCACTAAACTCAACACTCCCAAAAATTAAATTCTGTTCAGCCACAGCAGCTTGGTAAAAGTCTCTATCTGCATTGAGAATCAGGGCATTACTAATATAGAGCTCGTCATACAAGTCATTCAGGGCACCTTCATTCGTCATAGTTGTGGTATAAACAAGTAAAAATACAGTGATAATCATGACAACGACTGCTGGAAGAATCATCATCCATAATTTTGTTGCAACTTTGAGATGTCTAATCATGTTAAGCCTCCTGTTTTTATGTACTCTCTCAAATAGCCATAATATAATTATAGGCTCACTTAATAGGTTTTACAAGGTAATACTTTAACCGAATAAAATATAAGGGTTATTTATTGATAATGATACTTGTTATCAAGTGTCTATCGTGGTATAATTAATTAGAACATAACATTGATTCAAGGAGGTATGCCGTGACTTATAACGACGTAATCAAGAAGCTTGAATCCATCGGTGTTGAGATTGACTATACCGTTATTCAGGTAAGTGATGTTAATGCTTTGTGTAAGGATACCAATGGGTTTGAGAGTAAAATAAGACAAAGAAACTAATTTAAAACAAGTAATCCCTAAGTACACTTGTACTTAGGGATTTTTATGTCTTGATTTAGTTTTAGCCAATAAATTTATAAGCTATAAAGTAGGCTAGCTAATAATACTGTCACCACACCTGTGATCCCCATTGCAAGACCACTAGCTCCTGCCGCTTCAGGGCTTATTTCAACTGCCTTTGCCGTTCCTATGCCATGTGATGATGACCCAATACCTACACCTTTTGCTACATCCTCTTTCACTTGTCCTATTTTCATCACAGCTGGTGCCAATGTTGCGCCAATAATACCCGTTAGGATTACCGCTACAATTGTGATGGCTTTGACCCCATCATTCATCTGGGTCACTTCAAGGGCTAGTGGTGTTGTAATAGATTTGGCTATTAGGGAGTTAATGACCAACTGATCCAGCCCAAATACTTTTGCCAAGCCTAATACAGATAAAACTGACGTTAATATACCTGAGCTAATACCAACCACAATTGCTAACATGTGGTCCTTTATTTTCTCACGATTGTTGTAAAGTGGAATGGCCAGTAGTACAACAATAGGGTTTAGGAAGTAGGTGATATATTGGCCACCTCTACTATAAGCTTCATAGTCTACACCTAATATTAATAAGACCGCAATGAGAATAATGATGGACATAAGAATTGGATTTAGAATAGACCATTTTGTCTTAAGGTAGAGCCATCGACTGAAGCCATAAGCAATAAGGGTTAATAGAATAAAGAGACTTACCATCATTTAATCCACCTCCCTATGTTTCAGACCAATCAAAAGGTCTGTAACTTTAGCTGATATAAACATAACCAACACACATGATACTAATAGGATTATTAGCAAACTGAGCCAGTTATCTTTTAGCAAGTCAAATGCATTCAACAAACTTACACCTAAGGGGACAAAAAAGAAGCCCATATGTTTAAGTAGAAAGTCAGATGATTCCTTTAAGTACTTTGCCTTTATAACACCCGTCAAAAGTAATAGGAGTAAAATGAGCATACCAATAATACTGCCAGGAATTTTTATGAATGTTGATAGTAAGCCACTCAGCCAATTACCTAGTTGGAGAATTAGCCAAATAAGAAATAGCTGTAGGCCCATTTTCAAAATTGTTGTTATCATGTCTTTAAGTTTCATATTATGTCCTTATACTGTCAATGACTTCCACCCTGCGTGTCTAATAAATCACATCTACCAGGGTTAAAGCTGGAGCCATAGCCTTGTGGCCTACATCTTTGTTATTCATAGACTTAAACGCTCGCTTGATAGTTTCTATGTGTCTCGTACCAAGGCCAATCTGAATCAAGGTCCCTACAATAATTCTTTCCATATTAAGCAAGTATCCACTGGCTCTCATTGATACAATAATTTCCTCATCTGTTTCAAACAGTTCAAGGTAAGTAATTTCCTTAACTGAGCTTTTAACTTTAGACTTAGTTGAGAAGGCTGCAAATTCATGTTCACCAATGAGAAGTTCCGCACCGGCTCTCATGGCGTCAACGTCAAGTACTCGGTCCATCCTATTCACAACATGACGGTCAAAAAGAGGCCGTATAGGCGCATCAACTTTCCATATTCTGTATTCGTAGGTAATTTCTTTCACATTATAACGACTATGAAAGCGCTCATCTGCAACCTCAACTGAGAGTGTAATGATATCATCTGGTAAAAATTCTTCAAAATAGTTACGAATAGCTTCTGGGTTTTCTTCAAGATCAGGCACCTTAAAGTTCACTACTTGTTTACTAGCATGGACACCTGCATCCGTGTTAATTGCGCTGATCACTTCTATATCTTGCTCATACTTCTTCTTAAGAATCATTTCAAGTTTGCCTTGAATGCTTTTCTCTTCGCTTGATTTTGTTTTTCTAAAACCTTTGTATCGTCTGCCATCATAGGCGATGGTCATTTTATAATTAATCATATTTCTTCCTTCCTCACTTAACTAACAGCCGCCTTCACAACCACAGTCGTCATCTGAACAGCCGTCTCCACAATCACATGGAAGTTTCTTACCACTTTTAACAGCCAATTTATATGTCATAAGTTTCACCTTACGTTCTCTTATAAGTTCCTCTGTATTCACTTCAATCACCATGCCATCTTGTGGTTTTACGGTACAAGCATAAGCTTTTACACCATCAATAGTGATGACACAACCGTTACAACAGCCATACTTTCGCTTCAACTTAAAACATGGAGCAGGAATACCTATATCATGCTCAGCCGCTATCTCAACGATATTCTTAGTGGTATCCTCTACATTTATTATCTTCTTATCAATAGTTATTTGCATAATATCACCTATATCCTTCCATTAGTATCTTAACACAAATCTTTATACATCTACTTATATGACTATGTATAACCTAATAACAGTGCTGTTTAGAACCACTTTCTAAGTTTAAAAAATCCAATCATTAATAGCGTTGTCATAGCACAGCCCCCCATGAAATAGTAAAAGCCATAAGGGTTCGTTAGTAGTGGCATATCGACAAAATTCATCCCAAAAATACCTGCCAGAAATGACAATGGAATAAAAATGGCGGAAAATATAGTCAAAGTGGTCATTACCTTGTTCATCTCATTGCTATTGTACAGCATATAATTCTCAAAAAGTGCATCAACAATTTCCCTCTGCAGAGCAACATCGTTCACTAACAGCTTAGAGTGCTCATACAAGTTATCAATAAAACTAACATCTGTCAATTGCAAATGCTTATTATCTTTGTGAAAAACCTCAATTACCTTATCAATAGATGTTGCATTCATTTTCATCATCATCATGTGTTTCTTTAACTGATGTACCCACTTTAAGTTAATAGCTTCTTCTACAATAATCGCCTCTTCTGCATCTTGTACATCAAGTTTTATAAATTCTAAGACCTGTAAGTATTGATCAACAAGTGCATCCATCATACAATAGTACAAATAACTTGTATTCTCATTTCTAACATAACCTTCCTTGTTTTCAATCCTATGTCTTAGCGGACCGAAAATATCACCAGCTCTTTCTTGAAAAGTAATAACGCTATTCTCTGCATAGAATATACTTGTATTTTCCACTTCAATAGAGTTCAGATTCATTTTAACCATCTGTAAGTCATTAAATATGAATCCTTCTTCAATCTTAAAACTGTTATGTTTGGTTATAGTTAGAATTTGTTCTAACAAAAGATCATTCATGTTGTAATGGTATCCAAGTTTTCTGATTTCATCTACATGATTTATACCAGTAACATTAAGCCAATAAGTTAAATCTTTTGAATCACCTAAGTTGCTCTCACAAGCCATAAAGTCCTCAACAGAAGAGAATGTTTCTTTATGTAATACTTTGCTATTATAGGCATAAAGCTCTATTTCAAAAAACTCTGTTCTGTTGCCATTATATATAAGAGTGCCAGGTACTAAATTCTTTAGTTTTGCAAGACTAAGTATCTGTTCTTTATCGGCTTTGTACATTTAGATTTCCCTTCTTTCCATTTGAGTCATCGTCACTTCACGTTGTGGGTAAGGTATTGTCACATCATACTCTGCAAATACTTTTCTAATAAGTTCGTTTAAATCATATCTGACTGCCCAGTAGTTCTCTTTCTTCACCCATACCTTTACGTCATAATCTAATGAACTCGAACCATGATTAACCAAGCGAATAACTGGTATTGGATCGTCCATAATCAACTCATGGTCTTTAACAAGTTGGTTTATTAAGTCTTTAACCTTATCTATATCATCTTGGTAACTAGTTGAAAAGACCAAGTCGATTCTTCTGTTTTCTTCTGAGGTATAATTGATAATCCTTACATTAATCAGTTCGCTATTTGGAATAATAACTTTTCGATTATCCGGTGTTAGTAGGTGTGTAAAAAGCATTTGTATCTCTTTTACAGTCCCCATATTGTTCTGGGATTCAATGAAATCCCCTACTTTAAAGGGTTTAAAGAAAAGAATCATAAGTGTACTCGCAAAATTTGAAAGATTGCCCTGTAAGGCAAGAGCAATGGCTAAACCAACTGCACTAAACATAGCAATAAAAGTGGTCATTGGAACCCCTAAGCTGCTTAGAAGTGCAATGATATAACCTGTAAACAGTAGGAACTTCAAAAGTCCACTTAACAAACTACCAATTGTAGGGTCAATTTTCTTCATCATCTTTGTTTTCTTGAATATGAGTAAAATAAGCTTTATGCCTAAATAGCCTCCTATAAGAAATACGAAGAATTTTATTATATCTGAGCTATTGTTTTCAATTAAATCTTTAATCCATTCCATCCTAATCTCCTATTGAGGCAAATAAATACGCCTCTATTATCATTTGTTTACATTTTGACATATCAGGGTCTATTATACAATCTAATTTTAGTGTTATGCCCTCTTATATGGCAACTTCTTGCCATGAATATAAAATTCTTATAAACAAGTTTAAAAGCCTTATAAAAACTCTCTAAAACATCTATATAAAGTCCTGAAATCCGGCTTTTCTATGATATGATACTCTACAACAAAGTAGAATTATTTGACAGATATTGATACATAAAGGAGATGATCTCGTTGAACATTAAAAAAGACAACAAAAGAAATACATATACATTTTACGCAGCCATGTTTGGACTATTCCTATTATTAAGTACAGTGGTTATGCCTTCAATCATTAATAGTAATTTGACTGAGGTAGACTATGGTACTTTCTTAAAGATGTTGGATGCAGGTGAAATCACAACTGTACAAGTAGAAGAAAGCTACCTTTACTACGAAACACTCACTGGTGAGGGTACTTACCGTACCGTTACATTTGAAGATCCAGGTCTTGTTGACCGTTTATATGGTGCTGGCGTTACATTTGACACAGTCGCCCAACAACAGATGTCACCAATTTTATCCATGTTGCTTTCTTGGGTATTACCTTTTGCGCTACTATTTATCTTCTATAGATATGTAGGAAAGAAATTACTTGGTCAAATGAACAAGGGTATTGGTGGTTCACCTATGTCATTTGGAAAAAGTAACGCCAAGGTCTATGACTCAACAACAACAGGTATTCATTTCTCAGATGTGGCAGGTGAAGATGAGGCCAAAGATGCCTTAACTGAAATAGTTGATTTTCTCCATACACCTGAGAAGTATGCTGCAATTGGTGCAACAATGCCAAAAGGTGCGCTATTAGTTGGGCCTCCTGGAACTGGTAAGACTTTATTAGCAAGGGCAGTCGCTGGTGAAGCCAATGTCCCATTCTTCTCAATATCAGGATCTGAATTTGTAGAGATGTTTGTTGGTATGGGTGCTTCTAAAGTCAGAGACTTGTTTAAACAGGCTAATGAAAAAGCGCCATGTATCGTTTTTATAGACGAGATTGACACAATTGGTAAAAAACGTGATGGTAGAGGGTTCAGTGGAAACGATGAAAGAGAACAGACCTTAAACCAACTATTATCTGAGATGGATGGCTTTGATGCTTCTAAAGGTGTTGTCATATTAGCAGCAACCAATCGCCCAGAAACTTTGGACCCAGCCCTTCTAAGACCTGGACGTTTTGACAGACGTGTACCGGTTGAGCTACCTGACCTTGCTGGACGTGAAGCAATACTAAGAGTCCATGCTAAGAAGATTAAATTATCAGACGATGTAGACTTTAACCGTGTTGCCAGAATGGCTGCTGGTGCATCTGGTGCAGAACTTGCCAACATGATCAATGAAGGTGCTCTTAGAGCTGTAAAATACGGAAGAGATGTTGTTGGTCAAGAGGATCTAGAAGAAAGTATAGAGACCGTTATTGCGGGTTATCAGAAGAAGAATAAAATCTTATCTGATCACGAGAAGAAGGTTGTGGCTTATCACGAAGTAGGTCATGCTCTTGTAGCCGCCCTTCAGACACATACAGCTCCTGTCACCAAAATCACTATTATACCAAGAACTTCTGGTGCCCTTGGTTATACCATGCAAGTAGACGAAGGTGAGAAGAACCTTATGTCCAAAGACGAATTGCTAAATAAAATTGCCATCTATACTGGTGGTCGTGTTGCTGAGCAATTAATCTTTGACTCAGTTACAACTGGTGCTGCCAACGATATTGAGCAAGCCACTAAACTTGCTAGAGGTATGATTACTAGATATGGTATGAACGATGAATTTGGTATGGTAGCCTTTGAGCAAGTGAACAATCAATACTTAGGTGGTGACACAAGCCTAGCTTGCTCACCAGATACGTCAGCCAAAATAGATTCACTCATCGTAGATGTGGTTCAGACTCAATATCAGAAAGCTGAACAACTGCTTAAAGATCATATGGATAAGTTACATGAACTTTCTAACTACTTGTTTGAGAAAGAGACCATTACTGGCGAGGAGTTTATGGAGATTCTGAATGAGGAACCTGCTTTAGTGACTGTTTAATATAAGAGAAGATATAACCTGGAGTGCACGGAAGTCTCGGAAGGATTAACGCAAAAACGCTAAGGACTATGGCCGCAAAAAGTTATTCACTGAATCTTCCCATTCTGATTTGTCATTCTGAGGAAGTGTAGTTTACTGACGTGAGAATCTAGTTTTAAGGACTCAATGATTAGAATGAAAAACGCAGGAAGAAAATATTTGAAGAAAGCTTGAACAATTTTATAATAGCTAAATATTCATGTACTATTCCTCATTATTCATGTTCTTCTTCAGCATAATCTTTTATCCTCCTCAGCCTCGTTAATCTCTGTATTCTACAAAGAATCTCCAAAAAAAGGAGCTATCATCTGATAGCTCCTTCAATTTTACACCGCTTCATCAATCGCCTTAATCAAAACATCTTCTACTTCTTCAGCAATCGTAACCAATTGATCTGAATCCATCAAATCAATTAAGGTTGTTGGTTTAATCATACCTATATACGTTTTTCCATTTTTGTCATACACAGCCATCTTACATGGTAAGAAATAACCTGCTTCTATTTCTGCATCTAATACTTTCTTAGCTTTACCTGGATTACAAGCTTCTAGAATCTTAAAGTTCTTGTCAAACTCTAAACCCTTTTCTCGTAACTTATCTTTGAAATTCAGCTCCCAAAGAACGCCAAATCCATAGTTGCTCAAACTCTCCTTAATGGCGACAACAGCGTCATCAAAAGATTTAGATGTTTCTTTGCTATATTGAACCATTTCTGCACCTCCAAATGTATCTTTATAACGTTACATTATTATTATCCTCTTATGGGTTTGGAAAGTCAATTGTGAGGTGGATGAGAAGATAAGGGATTAAGGCTATAACGCTACTCATGGCCGCAGAAAATGCTAAGAAAACAATATATAACACGGAAGACGCTGAAGCCACGGAAGAAAAATAGCCACGAAAGACACGAAATCACGAGGAGGAGAACCGCATAGTTGTCATTCTGAGGAGGTGTAGTTTGCCGACGTGAGAATCTAGTCTTAAAGATTAAAAACAAAGGATATGGCCGCAGAAAACGCTAAGAACGCAAAAAGTTTCATTAACATAGTCTATTTCCCATCCTCTTAAATCCTGTCCGATCCCTTGTATCCTGTTAATAGTTCCATCTGCATTAATCCTCTCTTATCCCTGTATCCTGCTATGCTTTAATACTGGATTCTCTGCGAGAATGACAACAAAAAACACCAGTGAAATATTCAATCACTGGTGTTTCAGAATTCATTCTCTTATAGCAAATTCTTTATATAATCCGGTCTCTTCAACTGAAAGGTCAAATCTCTCTTATGACCATAATACTCAACAATATCTTTCTCAAGAAAGATCGCCATCAAGTGGGGTGCATACTGGGACATCTTAACATCACGATCCACTTCATCATAAATGAATTTTCCAACACCTTCTCTTTCACGGCCACTGACAATTTTACCAAGGTCATCCGCTAGGTAAGCAGGTCCTTCATCTCCAATATAGTTAATAATCTTCTCTACACCCTCTTTGCTAAAGGTGATTTTAGTATTTCTAGCCTTCATACTGTTTTGGATGATTAAAGTATCACCTTTAAATTCCCACACAAAGCTTTTATTCACTGATCCTAGTTCATATGTTTTATTCATTCTTTTACCCAATCTTTCTATTGATCACCAATGTACTATTATTTCCTTGATGCACTACAAGGTTTGTAGCCACCTGGGAACACTTTACCAATCTTAATCTTGTGTTTCTTTGCTAAGTCTAGTGGTGATCTAACACCTTCTTTTTTACATGCTTCAATCAAGACGTTAGCACAGGCCAAACAATCATCTAACGCATCATGATGTTTAAACTTAAAATCTAGAAAACGTGACATAGAATCAAGCTTATGATTCATTAAATCAGGCCATGTCTTTTGAGCCACTTTAACTGTACATAAGTAATCCACTGTTGGAAAACTCATGTTATAATGCTCTAAAGATTTTCTTAGTACACTCATATCAAAGCTAGCATTATGAGCCACAACAAGCTCTCCCTTAAGTTTATCCCTAAATACTGTATCATACAAGTGATTAAACTCAGGTTCATCTATAACATGCTCCGGTCGAATGCCATGAATACCAATATTCATACCATCAAACTTCATATTATGTGGCTTGATTAACCAAGCAGCCTTTTCAACAATTTCACCATCAACTACTTTGACAATCCCTAGTGCACAGGCACTTGCTCTAGCACTATTGGCCGTTTCAAAATCTATTACTGTAAAATTCATATACACTCCTTAAGACATATCTAACTCTGAATTGATACAACCTCTATTTTATATTTCTGATATTTCTCAATCTCTTTCAGATCATCTAGCTCATCCTGTGAACAGAAGGAAATAACTTGTCCACTTTTGCCTGCTCTACCAGTTCGTCCAATTCGGTGAGTATAGGTTTCTGGCACTTTAGGAATATCCAAATTAATCACTAGTGATAGGTCATTCACATCTATACCCCTAGCGGCCACATCTGTAGCAACAAGGACCTTAATCTTTTGTTCTCTAAAAAGACCCATCACCTTTTCTCGGTCGGCTTGATGTTTGTCACCATGAATTGATTTTGATAAGACACCTTGGATATTTGATATATTAATTGCTTTACTAACCTTATCAGCTTTCTTTTTGGTTCGAACAAAAACAAGGACTGAATCAAAGGAATCTTTCTTTAAAATATCTATAAGCAGCTGAGTTTTATCAGGTGCTTCAACTAAATATACCTTCTGCTCAACTAATGGCTTATCCTTTGGAGATGGAGCGATTTCGACTCTAATAGGATTTTTCAGTATACCGTTAACTAACTTTTTAACCGAGGATGGCATAGTGGCAGAGAAAAGCATATTCTGTCTTTTTCTTGGTAACATGGCTAAGATCTTCTGAACATCTTTAGACATACCAAGGTCCAACATTCTATCTGCTTCGTCAAGAACTAAAACTTCAACATGACTTAAGTCTGCAGCACCTCTATCAACTAAATCAAGTAAGCGACCAGGCGTTGCTACTAAGACACTTGGTTGTCGTTTAAGCACTTTTATGTGACGCTTAGGTGTGACACCACCATAAACAACGCCGCAACTATGGTCCAAGTACTTTCCATAAGTTGAGAATCGTTCTTCTATCTGAATGGCCAACTCTCTTGTTGGGGCAAGGATTAATGCTTTAACAGGATGACTGTCAGACTCTTCATACTCATCTTCAGCCAGTCTACTTAAAATTGGGATTGCAAAAGCCGCTGTTTTACCAGTACCCGTGTCAGCACGACCTAATAAATCTCTACCCTTAAGTAAAGATGGAATGGCCTTTTCCTGTATAGGAGTTGGCTTGTGGTATTGCTCTTCTTCAATTGCTTTGAGTACTTTTGGGTGTATGTTTAGGGCTGTAAATTCCAATCCTGCTCCTTCATGACCTCAGCTTCATGGTCAGCATATATTATAGCATAGGCTGTCAAAAGAAAAAAAACATTTACACGGATAAAAGAAGGATAAGAAATCTGATAAGCCTAAACCATCAAATCATTTATCCGTGCTATCATATCTCTTATCCGTGTTAAATTCCCAATTTCTTATCCTTTTACTTTTCTTCAATCCTCTCAATGGTACTCAAAATCTTAATCATGGTCTGCACACTGCCTGCAGAGTAATCTGTGGATCCAAAACTTGAAATGTAGACACTATCGGTTTCTTTATCATATAACATATGAGTCCCAAGGATACCCATATGACCTCTGTACTTTGGTAAGCTTTTTAGGGTTGGGAAGTAGTCACCAAAGTGGTATTCCATAAAGCCATTGCCATAATGAAGTCCAGTCATAAACTTATAATCGAACTGGTAAAACTCTTGTAAAGTTGCATCTGACACAATCCCACCATTATTTAATGCCCTAGCAAATATGGCCAAATCATCTAAAGTGGAAATAACACCACCGCCAGCCCAATCAACACTTAATGACTTATAGCCACTTATTTCTTCACCTAATAACCACACATCTGCTATTTCTCTATAACCATTTATCGGCTCCGAGTAAAACATCAAGTATGTATCATTCATTTCAAGTGGTGTGAAGATCCTTTCATGCAAAACTTCATCGAAAGATTGTTTGGTCACCGATTCAATGATTAGTCCAAGAAGTATAAACCCTGTATCCGAATAGTGATAAGTTTCTCCTGGCTTAGCAACAGCCTTTTGATAATCTCTTGAATAATTAACTAAATCCTTAGGTGTAAAGAAACGATCTGGGTCTTCGATAACTAGTTCAGTCATCTTCATCATACCTTCTGCATCATCTTCAAAATAGTCAGCTATACCTGATGTATGATTTAGAAGTTGTCTTACTGTGACTTCATCAGAATAATCCTTCCCGTCGTAAACAAATAGTCCATCTAATATTGATGCTTCTAGTAAGTCACTTACTTTATCCGTCAGCCCAAGTTTGCCATCCTCAACCAATGTAGCAATCAGCGTTGCGGTGAATGCTTTACCAACACTGGCCACATGGAAAGGCTGGTCGCCATCCACCCCTTGGCCATTTTCCTCACCTGCACTGAATGTTTCCTCATAGTTTCGTGCAGGCATTGATATATAGACAAGACCACTGCTGACCGTCTCTTTCTTAGCCACTTCTTTCTCCAATAAGTTTTGAATGGATTGATTCGCTGCTTGTTTACTCATTGGCCTCGACCCAAGCCACATCATGATGACAAAGACAACAACTAGGATTATTACTATGATTAGAACAACTTTTAGTATTTTCATTTTATATACTCCTTACATTTGTTTGTTTATATTTCTTTTAGTTATGTTACTAATAGTAATATATAAAGATGTTTGTGTCAAGCATATAATAGATTGACATATTACGATTCGGTATATATCATTAGCTTATAGCTAACAAGAAGGAGTTTTTATGGACTATCTAGTACTTGGATTACTTATATTAAAAGAAATGACGATTTATGAATTGAACAATTCATTTAAAGAAGGATTGTCTCTAATCTATGCTGCCAGTTATGGAAGTTTACAAAATGCTGTGAAGAAGCTCCTTAAGAATGAATGGATTACATATGAGGAAATGGTTGACCAAGGCCGTAACAAAAAAGTCTACCACATCAACCAAGATGGTATAGATGCCTTCTACCAATGGATGTATAGCGACTTATCTGATAAGAAGCTGGAAGTAACTGTCCTCTCAAAGATTTATTTTATGGGTTTGCTCAGAAATAAAGACGAACGTTTAGATTTACTACAGAAAATGATCGATCAAGTCAAAAAAATCAAGGATGATTTAGACGCCTATGAGGCGGACCTAAAAACCCTTGATTTACCTGATGATTATAAATTAATTGCAAAATACCAGTTCAAAACCTTGAACTATGGTATTAATAGTCATGATGCGGCTCTTACTTGGTTGAAAGATCTGTATGCTGAGGTAGAAGTAGAATAAAGACTGATGTTTCACTTACGCTTTGAATCCAAAAAACAGTTCATATTTATCACCGATATGTGTCATACCACATTTCTCATACATGGTTTTTGCAGTATCCTCTTGAGCTGTTATTAGGTAAATGCGTTCTGCACCTTGATCCATTGCAATCTGGACAATTGCACTTAAAACTGTAGTGCCTATACCTTGACGTTGCATCGTTGGTAATACATCAAAATCTTCGATTTTTGCAATACCTTCATTTATGAATAGGTCTACATGAGCAACTACTTGTTGATCCATATAACATAAATATGAATCCACACCACCTGCTTCAAGATACACCTTGCTCCTACGGTCAAATCTCTCTCTTACGAAATCAAGGCCTAGCTCCTCACCATTGGTAACTTCATCAAATGCAAGTGCCATGCTTACCTGCTCCTCATCTAATAATCGTAGCTGACAATCTTGTCTCACTTTCAGCTTGTCAACAAAGTTCAGATCCATTTCAAAATACATAAGTTGACAAGTCCATTGATAGCCCTCAATGTTTTGAACAGACTTCAAATCTTCTAACATTTCTGTATGAATATTAAGAAAACTATGTCCCCCATTTTGTCTATAGGCCATCTCTTCTTTAACTATAGATGTGACGTCTCTTCTAGATTTATTGGAAAGTATATAAGTCAGATTGTGGGAATACATACCTGGTATTTCCTTATCATCATACCTAATTCTATCCTCAAGACCATCCGTTTGGCTGAAACACTTTATATAAGCATGCTCTGTTTGTACTATTTTTTTAGAATTCATAAAAACTTCCTCCTATAGACCATTGATTTACTATATGTTAAGATTATATCAGAAGTTCTCTTTCACAGGAGGTTTTATGCGAAAATATAGATTTATCCCTTTAATCCTATCTACTTTCCTAATACTCCAAATATTCATGACAATGTCACAAGCGGCATCAATCGATCGCCCTTATAACATTCTTATTCTCAATGCTTATCATTACACCTATTCTTGGACTTTTGACATAAATGTAGGCGCTAATGACGTCCTAAGTAAACAATACCCTGATGCTATAATTTATACAGAGTTTCTTGATTGGAAGCGTTATCCAGATATGGAACTGGTTGACTATATTCAAGATACCCTTGCCCATAAATACCAAGACACACCTATAGACCTTATCTTAACCACAGATGATATGGGTTTAACCTTTGCTCTAGAACACAGGGAAGACCTATTCTCTAATGCGCCAATCGTTTTTAGCGGCATCATTGAATTTACAGCCAAAGAAATAATTGGTAATGAAAAAAACGTCACTGGTGTTTACGAGCAAATGGATCCTACTGGTACAGTTGAACTTCTTCATCATCTTCAACCTGACGTTGACAAAGTCTATATTATTCATGATTTGTCAGAAAGTGGTATCCGAACAAGTGATAACCTGAAAATGGCTTTTAAAGATTTTGAAGACACTAAGTACTTTGATTTAGTTGACCTTTCAGATCAAACTTTTATCGAGCTCGAAGAATCAGTGAGATTTTTAGAAAATAACAGTGCTCTGTTCATGGTCTCTTATAGCTCTTCTGCTGATGGGCAAAAAGAGAAACCAGAAAGCTTTGGTGATTTTATCACCTCCGCTTCGTCTGTTCCTGTTTACTCAATTGATCCCTTCTTAATTGAGCATGGTATTATTGGTGGCTCATTTCTAAGTGGTTTAAAACAAGGTGAAAGTTTAGCAAACCTTGGTATTCAGATACTTGAGGGAACACCTGCTGATTCAATTCCTCATAACGATAAGGCCACAGTTGATAGAATTGTTGATGAAGATGTCTTGAAGCTTCATAACATTAATAAGGACCTTGTTCCAAATGATTTTACCATCATCAATGAAGATATTTCCTTCTATGAAGCGTATACTGCTGAAGTCTTAATAACGCTGGCTATCTTTATGATGTTGTTATCTCTCATTATTGCCTTAGTCTTTAACATTCGTAAACGACATTTTTCTGAACAAGAAATTCTGGGCAAGAATCAAGAGTTACAAGCCTTATATGAACAGATACAAGCTTCTGAAGAAGAACTTATTGCACAAAACGAAGAACTTGAATCCTACCAAGAACAGCTGGTTCATGATGCTAGATACGATGCCTTAACGAATTTGCCAAACCGCCATTATTTATCTATATATGGCAATGACTTGATATCTAGGTGTACTAAGTCAGGTAAAAAACTCATTCTATTCTTTATTGATCTAGATAATTTCAGATATATCAATAATACCCATGGTCATTTTTTTGGTGATGCTCTCCTAAAATCCATCGCTATGCGATTAGAGCAAATTAAGAACATTCAATTTTCAGTGCGATTTGGTGGTGACGAGTTTGTCACACTAGCCATAGTTGACCCTGATGACCTTCAAGCAATTATTACAAGTATATCTGATGATTTAAAAAATACATTTGTCGAACCTTATAATGTTAATCAAAATCTTGTTAATATCACAAGTAGTATTGGTTACAGTATCTACCCTGACGATGGACATAACATTGATGAAATGATCCTTCAAGCTGATATGGCAATGTATGAAACCAAGAAGGAACATATTACTTATGCCGTTCATTATAAAGAAGGTATGAGAGAGAAATATGAAGATACTTTCGCCTTAATATCTGGTATGAAGTCATCTTTTGAGAATAAGGAATTTGCTGTCTACTACCAGCCTCAAATCGAACTTAAAACGGGGAAAATTATTGGCTTTGAATCATTGGCAAGATGGTTTAGTCCCAAATTTGGTATAGTGCCACCTAATAAATTTATACCTCTGGCAGAGTCCTCAGGTTTTATCAATCAGTTAGGTGAATATGTTATGGATCAATCTATTCAATTTGTCAATCATATAAAACCTTGTTTACCCGGTGGCTTCAAAGTATCAATTAATGTATCTGTCATTCAACTTATGGAAGCAGATTTTATTAATACAATTAAAAAGTATCTAGATCAATACAATGTGGGGACTGAGTTTATCCAACTGGAGATAACAGAATCTTTGCTGATTCAATCCTATGATTTGATTATAGAAAAGCTTAATACACTAAGATCCCTTGGCATATCACTCTCCTTAGATGATTTTGGTACGGGTTATTCTTCCCTAAGCCACCTACAGCAATTACCTATTGATGAGCTTAAGATTGATAAAATATTTGTCGATCACATACTAGATGAGGATCAAAAGGAACTGGAACTTGTAGATGCAATTCTTAAGTTAGCTAAGACCTCTGATCTTTGTGTCATCGCTGAAGGTGTTGAATATGAAAGTCAGATTGAGTATTTAAGAAATAAGGGTTGTGACCGCATACAAGGTTATTATTACAGCAAACCATTGCCACTTGAAGATGCAAAGCTCTATTGTAAAAACAAAGGAAGTTGACTTGGTCAACTTCCTTCATAGTTTTAATTAACTTCAACAGGACTTCTTCTAAATGTTTCTTTTTTTACTTTAGATAAGACTATTACAACTAGCCACAACAATAGTTGAGATACAACTGCAACCATATATGCTTCTTTTGCCAACAAGCCAATAATCAATGGTAAGCTATTACCTAAGGCATGTATGAATACTGAAAGGTAGACACTCTTACTACGTTCATAGAAGTAACCATGTATAACCGACATCCCAACGATACCTGCTATAAATCCTGCAAACGATGACACCATTTGTGGTATCGGCATATTCTGTGACCAGAACATGTAAAGTACAACAGGCGTGTGCCAAAATCCCCATATGAAACCAGTTTTTATACTTGCATCCCATAAGTTGTATGACTTTCTCATTTCTGGAAAAAGAAATCCTCTCCATCCAAACTCTTCCATACCAGATGTTAATACTTGATAGATGAAGAAAACAATAATGAGTAGGATAACCCTTGTAAAGTTCACATCCAAGTCAAAATATTTCAGGAACACAAGTCCTGGAACGAAAGATATAAATGACAATATTCCTACTGCTGAGAGTATGAGTTTCATCGTTACTTTGGATTCAGTCTTATGATTGTTCGATTGTCCGTAGATCCGTTTGACAAGTAATGCCCCTAATAATGGTCCATATACCGCAAGTACAGTAATAATGACAGGCAATACTAAGCTTAAGTTCATTGTGCCATTTAGTATACTTTCAATTAGCTCAGCATTAAATAAAAGTTTGCCTTCTGAATTCATAGCCATTCTAATCCCAATACCCCAACATAAAAACGACCACACATAAGCGACATAAATATAAATCATGACTTTTCTATTATTCATTTCTAACATCTCCTTCATTGATTCTAATCCTATGTATTGATAAGTTATTTAACTCTTAATAAGTGATGTACTAAGAATAACAGGCAAACCTTTTATAGCAATTACTTAAACCTTACGCAATTATTAAGTTATGTCAGCAACACTATTTTTGTTAACAAAAAAAGTCAAATAAGGCGGTCACCTTATCTGACTTTCACAATTCCTTAATTGCTTATATATCTACCTTCTCAACATTCCTGAAAGTTAAGTAGGTCATAAAAATACCTATCAAGCCAATCGTTACAGGTATAATAACAATGGCACTTAATGAAAAACCATTACTACTAGAACCAATAATACTCACAACAATAATAGAGGACACGATGGTTGCTGCTTGTGATTTCTTGATCATACCAATATATAGACTTAATGAGCCTATCGCTGCAAATGCTACTGAATACAAGAGCACTTTTGAAATGATGAAAGCTAGAAACTCTAAAGTCAGAACAACTGGGTAGACTTCATAAATAAGATTCAATGCATAAAACCCTGAGAGTATGGCTGTATTGGCTATAACCATTGTTATAATCATAAATGTTGCTACAAGTATAATTTTTGCACTTATCAGCTTCTTTCTTCTGATAGGGTATGAAAAAAGTAGATTTATTGTACCATCACTGTATTCACCAATGACGAATTTAGATAACATCACAGCTGCAAAAATTAAATAAGCATCATTCACCAAGGTATTAATCAGCTCAATCAATTCATATATATCATTAAAAGGTTGGGCACCTTCACTGATAGTTGTTGCAATAATCAAAAGCACCATTCCAAACATACCAACCATTGTAATCAAGGCGCCAATCACAAATCCTTTCAACCTATATTTCTTCATCTCTAATTTCATTAACTTAAGCACTAAGATCACCACCTTCTACAAGACTTAAGAAGTAATCTTCAAGTGATGATTTACTTTTACGAATACCTTCAATGGAAACTGATCTATTAACCAATACTTTAGAGATTGTGCCTACATCTTCTATCTCATCATAAATTCTAATGGATTGGTCTTTGAAGACTTTGATGTTTTTCAGATGTAATTCGTTGTCAAGAATGAAACATGCTTTGTCTGGGTTGTCCACATGGATTTCAATAAAATCAGCCTGTTCATTTCTTAGCTCATCCATCGATATTTCTTCAACTAAAATCCCTTGATCTATAACACCAATGGTATCTGCTATCTGCTCAATTTCAGAAATAATGTGACTTGAAATAAGAATTGTAATCCCAAAGTCTCTACTTAACATCTTAAGTAACTGTCTTATCTCCTTGATACCAACAGGATCAAGACCATTGATAGGTTCATCCAGAATTAGTAGTTCTGGTTTTGATATAATGGCTCTAGCAATACCAAGTCTTTGTTTCATCCCAAGCGAAAACTCTTTAACTGATTTATCCTCAGTTCCTGTTAAACTAACAAGACGTAGTGCCTCTTCTATAGCGCCCTTCTTATAATAACCCATATACTCACAATGGATTTCAAGATTCTCTTTAGCACTTAAATCTGTATAAAAGACGGGGTACTCTATGATACTTCCAATTCTTGCCAAATAGTCATAGGAGTCATGTCTTAACTCATTATTAAAGACATTGATTGTCCCAACCGTTGGTTTTAGTAGGTTTAATATCATCTTCAAAATGGTTGTTTTCCCTGCTCCATTAGGACCAAGAAAGCCATATACCTCTCCTTTTTGAATATGCATATTAACGTTTGATACAACCTCTTTGCCCTTAAATGCTTTACTTAAATTATGTGTTGTTATTATATAATCCATCTCAACCTCACTTTCGTTACAATTGTTTATCTGTTAAATCAATCATAACGAGCCATGCCTACATGTCTATTACCCAATTCTTACGAATTACTTAAGTTCTTCAAAACTCATTGTAAAACTGGTCCGTTTATAGGGTTCACTTATAAGTTTAATCTGACCATTCATCTGCTCAATCAAACGTTTTGTTATTGTTAGCCCTAAACCACTACCTTGATAATTCTTATTCCTAGAATCTTCTAATGTATAGAGTCTTTCAAAGACGTCACTATAAAACTTCTCTTCGATACCTTTACCTTTATCCCACACTTCCGTCTTAATAAAAGCATGATCCTTAAAGACATGAACGCCAACGACACCACCTTCATAGCCATAATGAATACTATTCATAATCAAATTATTTAGGGATCTTATAATGGCTTCTTCATTACCTATTATATAATAATCCTCTTCTGGAATCTGAACTTCCATCTTCAAGCCGCTCTCTTGAATTTTTACATAATGTGATAAAACTACGTTACGACAGATCTCATTCATATTTACTTTCGACATGTGAATGACTTTATCCTTTGACTCCAACTTTGCTAGGTCAAAAAATTGATTTATGAGGTCAATTAAGTCTTTTGATTTAGCATGTACTTTTTGAAGTAAACGTGCTCTCTCCTCTTCATCTATATGACTAGATACTAGTAAGGTCTCAATGTAACCATTTATAACCGTCAAAGGGGTCTTCAAATCATGTGAAACGTTTGAAAGCATTTTTCGCATCGCTTCCTGGTATTGAATCTTTTCAGCTTCATTTTTTCGATTAAGGTCCAATAATTGATTAATGGCACTTAGAAATTCTTGTAACTGACGATCATCCGTAAAAACATGAAGGCTTTCTTCACTATGGTTGTTCAACACTTCTTCGATTTTCAAACTCATTTGTTTCAAATTTCCGGACATCTTCCTCTGTCTTAATAGCAATGAAACACACAGGATTACTAGTAAGCCAAGGAGTATATATAAGACATAGATCATCACACTTCTCCTAACTTATAGCCAATTCCCCATAAAGTAATAATATAAACAGGTTTTGAGGGGTCTTCTTCAATCTTTTCCCTTAATCTCCTCATATGTACATTGATCACATTGTCATCACCAAAATAGGCTTCTTCCCAAACATGTTGGAAAATTTGAGCTTTGGTAAAGACTTGTTTTGGATGACTTGCAAGTAAGTATAAAATACCAAATTCCTTTTGGGTAAGTTTAATGGCCACACCTTCTTTTTGTACACCAAAATCACTAGGGTTGATTGTTAGTGCACCAACTTTCATGGTTTGATCCACGTCGTTAACCGGGTTAGAATTATAAGCATTGGCCCTTCTTAAGGCGGCTTTAATCCTAGCCACAACTTCAATCATCGAAAAAGGTTTAGCAATATAATCATCTGCCCCAAAACCTAAACCTATAGCTTTGTCTACATCTTTATCCTTAGCAGAAAGTATTAATACTGGTATATCACTGCTTTCTCTAATCTTCTTTAACACATCCATACCAGGTATGAGAGGCAACATAAGATCTAGCAAAACAAGATCATAAGGATTTTGCCTAAAGAAATCAATACCTTCTTGGCCGTTTGAAGCAATATCTACATAATAATTCTCAGTTTTTAGATAGGAGGATAACATATCACTGATATCTTGGTCATCCTCTACTATTAGTATTCTGTATTCCATAGCTACCTCCATAATTATTGTTAATTCTATTATATAGATAATCACACCATTGCGCTATGAGAAGTCCAATTATATCTGCATAATCAATTACTTTATAATTGTAATATAGCCTTAATCCTTCTGACTCCAGCAGATGAGCTTTGTTCCTTAATAATCTTAAAGCGACCTAGTTCTGAGGTATGTTCTACATGGGGACCGCCACATATTTCTGTTGAGAAACCTTCAATATCATAAACTTTTACTTGGTCGTCATATTTAGATTCAAACACACCAACTGCGCCAAATTCTCTTGCCTTGTCCAAACTCATGGTTACTTGAATCACACTGAGGTTCTTATGAATCACCTCATTTACCAGGTTCTCTACCTTCTGAAGTTCCTCTTTAGTCACCTTCCGTTCAAAAGAAAAATCAAACCTAAGCCGGTCAGTGTTGATATGACTCCCTCTTTGATTGACAGTAACTCCAAGCACTTGTTTTAGAGCTGCGTTGAGTAAGTGGGTAGCTGTGTGAAGCTTAACACTTGCAGCGTCATGATCAACAAGACCACCTTTGAACTTGCCTTTAGCGCCTTGTCTAGATTTCTCTTGATGATCCCTGAAGCATTTTTCATAAGCTGCTACATCCACTTTGATGCCTTGCTCCATGGCCATCTCAATGGTCATATCAATTGGGAATCCAAATGTATCAAATAGTCTAAAAGCTTTATCACCACTTAAGATGTCACCTTCTAGAAGATTCATTAAATATTTATCAACCATTTTCATGCCTGATGTTAGTGTCTTATTGAACTGTAGATACTCATTGATCATCATTCCTTTGATACCATCGCTCCTTCTAATTAACTCTGGGTAAGCTTCTCCATATATAGCTATGATGGATTCAACTAACTGTTCTAGCCCCTCTTGACCAATAGACAATTGCCTCATATGGCGAATCGATCTTCTAATCAACCTTCTTACCACATAGCCCTGTTCTGAGTTAGATGGTTTAATATTGGATGGATCAGAAAAGATAAATACGGAAGCTCTCAAATGTTCACTTATAATTCTAAATTGCCTCTGATTATCTGAGTCATAAGTCATCCCACTAAACGTTTCAAGATTTGTTATGATTGGTTCAAATAAGTCTGTCTCATAAACATTGTTTAAGCCATTTGATAGAATCAGCAATCGATCAAAGCCTAAGCCCACATCAATATTTTTCTGAGACAACTCTGTTAAATTACCTTGTCCATCTTTGTTATAAGTCATAAAGACATTGTTACCAAGCTCCATGTATTTACCACATGAACATGCTGGTCCACATGTTTCACTGCAATCTGCTTGGTCATTCACATAAAACATCTCTGAATCCGGACCACATGGACCTGTTGAACCTACAGGTCCCCACCAGTTCTCTTCTTCACCATAATGAAAGATCTGCTCAGGTGATAAGCCTAGTCTAAGCCATACTTCTTCCGCTTCCTTATCCTCATCAACAATCTCGTTACCCTTAAAAACTGTTACAGCCAACCTCGATACAGGTATGCCAACCACTGATGTCAAGAACCCAAAGCTCATTTCGATGGCTTCTTTTTTGAAATAGTCACCAAGTGACCAATTCCCTAACATCTCAAAAACAGTTAAGTGAAAGTCATCTCCAACTTCCTCAATATCACCAGTCCTCACACATCTTTGAACATTCACTAACTTCTTGCCAAGAGGATGTTCTTCACCCATAAAATACGGAACTAGTGGTTGCATGCCAGCAGATGTGAATAATACACTGACATCATTCTCTGGAACCAGCGAAGCCTCAGGGGCTAGCTTGTGTCCTCTTTCTTCATAATAGGTTACGTATGCGTTTCTTAATTCGTTTGCTGTCATGTCCATCATTCCTTTCTAAAAAAGTGTAATAAAAAAGCCCTAAGCTAATAATAGCTTAGGGCGAATATCTAATCCGTGGTACCACCTAAATTCAGAGACTTCTCTGCTCTTAATCAATACGAGATAAGTGACTATCTGATACTGTACCCTGTGATAACGGTGGATTGCCGTTGGAGTCTACTAAGTTCCCTGTTCGATCCAAAGCTCCAAGACTGCTTCAATATGACCTATGTGAAGATTCCCACCAACCATCTTCTCTCTGAACATAACTTCATACCTACTATTTCTCTTCATTGCCTTTATGATATTGAATAGATATTAGCACCATTCAATGTCCCTGTCAAGAGAACATTGATTTACATTTTAATATTGCAATATCCAGATATTATGATATAATATATTTACTTAAACAAATTATTTATTGGGAGGTTCATCATGACGTACAACGAGGTTATCAAAAAATTAGAATCTATCGGCATTGAGATTAACTACTCAAACATCAATGAGTCAGACCTAAATTCTCCTTGCCAGGATGTTAATGAATTTGAAAACAGAATCAGAAGCAGAAGATAAAAATAAACCCCTAGCAGGCGTGCTAGGGGTTTACTTTATCTAATATTCTTCTATTTCTGTATCTTCAACAATAATCTCTGAATTATATAATTTAGGAAAGTTTCTCTTATCTATACTAAAAGCAATATACACTATCAAAACACATACCATACCCATGCCACTTACAAGTGAAAAAGTGAAGTTATAACCCAAATATTGATTGGCAAATCCAGCAATCAATCGTCCACTTCCACCACCAATCATATAACCGATGCCCATAAAGCTTGCTACACGGCCTCTATGAGAAGCAGGAATTCTTCGACTCACATAAGGGTTGGAACCGATTGTATTAACGATTTCACCGATTGTAAACACAAATATCATAATGAAGAATATGTATTGTAGTGGTTCATTTAGAATCATCAAAAAACTTAAGGAGTATAGTCCGATACCCATCATTACTTTTGGCAGTTCTTTCAAACGACTAAGAAGAGCCGTTATTATTGGTGTAAAGACTATAACTATAAAACCATTAAATGAGACTATAGTTCCATAAATCCTTGCCCCAGTGCCATCACCAAAAATATGTTCCATATAAAGTGGCAAAGAGAATGACCACTGTTCATAAATGAAGGATGCAATCATAAACACAAATACCATAATGAAGACAGATTTACGATCCCACAATACTTTAAATGTACTGATATGGTCCTCTTCTTCATCTTCATACTCATTCACTTCGTCTTCCTTCAAGTCTCCTACCTTTATTGTCTTAACAAACAAGACAATAAGAATGGTTGAACTAAAAGTTGTTAATCCGTCTAATATGAAGGCCAAGCTTAAGTGATCCTGATACAAGAAACCTCCAATAGCTGCTCCAAATACAAGGCCCAAGTTCATCCCAAGGTATGTTAATGAGAATACTTTCTCCCTTTCATTTGGCTTTGATGCTTCAATGAATAAAGCATCAAAGGCTGGCCATTCCATTGTTGCAAAAAGCCCAGCAAGAGAAAACATAACTAACATAGGAATACCAGGTTCCAAAAAGGAACAAGATATAAAGAAGATAATACTTATGGTGTCAAAAATAATAATAATTTTCTTTTTATCATACTTATCCGCCAACTTACCACCTAAGATGGTTGCAGGTAAAAAAAGTATACCTGTACCAGCTGAAATAATCCCTATTGTGCTGGTACTAAAGCCCATCTTACCACTCATAATAAAGGTCATCATTGGCCATATAAAGGCACCCATATTGGTGACCATTCTTGCAAAGAAGATAATGTAAATGGATCTTGATAACCCTCTATATTGTGTGAAAACTGTTCCTAATCTACTAAACATAATGTTGCCCCTTTGTTGTCCATAAAAAAAGAACTGTTCTTATAACTGAACAGTTCCTGTTAAAGTTATTTTACCGTTTAATTGTAACACTAAAATAGTCCTGAATCACGTGATAATAAATTTTAAATCAAACTTGGTATAAATCATCCAAACCGCTCATTTATTTGGTACAATAGGTATAGGCAAATGACTATTCTAAGAAGGAGTCGCTTATGGCAAAAGACAAAGCCTTTTCTGCAATCTATGAGTCTTGGCAAGAAGATAATCAAAAGAAGCTAGAACACAATCAAAGAGACAATAAGGCAAAAATTCTTTCTCAATTTAGCAAGATTTCTAAAGAGGGACTGCTTCATAATGCCATAAAAGAAGTTTTTAATGTTGTTCTCTACAATAAAGATGGTGCATTACTTCCGAAAGTACTATGTGCCCCAGCGTTCGATGAGGAACTTGAAACCTATCTAAACCGCCATCTAAACGATTTCTACTATGAGACCTCCGTTATTAATGAAGATGGTTTTAATCTTATGACCTTTTTTGAATTTATTCTCAATATATTTGATGATCAAGAACTCTATTGGTGTTCTTATCCACAAATTAGCTACGATATTATGGATGAGGCTGACACCTACCATTTTACCCTTATACAATTTGACGCAACAAGTTATAAACAGAACCTCTATTTCAAAGACCAACTACACCCATTCATAAAGTCCCTAAACTATACTTGGATGTCTCAACATAAGGAACGTTCTTATGATAATGCTTTTAGAAAAGCCGCTTCAAGTATGAACGATTTACTTGAGGGTACTTGGGACCATATCAACATTCTATCAACACTTAAGTATGAGGGTAGCCAGAACAATGGCAGTATTGTATTTATCAACGGTCATACACCCAATCTTCTTCTATCACTTGAGAAACCAGTTGAGCTATCGAACTACAGGCAAATACGTAAGCTGCTACAAATGAGCCGGCTCGGACATTTCTTGTTAGTTGACGCCAATTATATGGCCATTGGTTTTGGCTATATACACAGTGAAGAACCTATATATCGAATTGACTTTCTTGATCATTTAAGTTGGAAGCTTTATTTAGGTGATGAAGAGTTTTTGTCCTGTTATAATCTACTGCCCTTATTACCAAATATAGGAAGCAATGTCATAAAGCTTAGATATCAATTAAAGCAAACTTTCGGTCATACTACCTATAATGAAAATCTGCTTATGGAAATTATTGAAGAAGCCAAATTCCAACGTAAAGGTACAATGATTGTGGTAAATGAGAATGCTAAAGAAGAAGCTACAAGACTTGAAACATCTTCCATAAAGATACAACCTACACAATTTACCCAGAACCAGATTAAAATGATTACAGGTATTGACGGCGCAGTCATAATAGATATTAATGGTTATTGTCATGCTATTGGCTCAATTCTAGATGGTTTTGCCACAGATAACGGTGATCCTTCAAGAGGTGCTAGGTTTAACTCTGCCATTCGTTATCTAAATACACAAAAAAATTCAGATACACCCTGCTTAATAGCGGTAATATCTGAAGATCGTTATATTGATATCATTTCAACCAGTGACTTGTAATAAAAATAATATTCCTAATTTTTCTGTATAGCTCGCAACAACTCAATTGCATCTTTGAAACGATAGCCATCCATCATGGTTTTAACCTCAAGCCATGATGGTGTTTCTATAGACTGAAGTTGACCAATCTGTTCTAAGGTCTTAAATGCATCAAGATCAGCGTCTTCCAATTGTTTCTTCATTCTTCTAATAAGTTCTTCAACTGTAAGACCATCCTCAATGTGATGTTCTGTTGTTGGGTTACAAGAGCTACTCTCCAACTTATCCATGATACATTTGATCGTATCAAGTGTCCCTTTCATATCTCTTTCATACTCCCATAAGTATGGTCCATAATCAATTTCAATACCGTTTCTTAATGCTTCCATCAATGTATTGGAAGATTGGAATAATTTATTTGCACCAATATTACCTGAACATCCTTTAATCTTATGGGTTAATTCTGCAGCTATTTTATAATCCTCATTCTTGATATGTTTTGATACATCACCACTTGATTGTATAAAGTCCTCATAAAATTTCTTAACAACTTCAAAATAAAGTTCTGCATTATGTCCTATACGACTAAGTCCTTGCCTGATGTCTATATGCTCTTCTTTATTACATAACAACATCTGTTCTTCTATTGTCAAAGTATGAACTTCCTCTAATGATGGTTGATTTTTATGAACAAATTTCTCAATTTCCTCAAAAAGCTGAATAGGATCTATAGGCTTGGTTATATAACCAGACATACCTACTTGCTCAGCCTTAGTTGAGATATCTTCATAAGAAACAGCAGTCATGGCTATAATAGGGATGGACTTATTAAAGGCTCTAATGGCTTCAGTTGCTTCATAACCATCCATAATCGGCATATGAATATCCATCAGAATAATTTCTATCTTTTGCTCCTTATTCATATAGTCAACAGCTTCTTTTCCATTATTAACAACAACAACTGTGTAACCTTTTTGCTCTAGAATCTCTCGTTCAATCATCTGATTAACAACATGGTCTTCGACTAAGAGTACATGGTGACCATACATTAGTTTTTCATTATGTTTCGGACCGATCTCCACCTCTTCTTCTTTAGCTACACTAAAACATTGAACAACACTATCAAAAAGTATAGAAGCAATAATTGGCTTAAGGATAATGTGTTTTACATCATGGGATTCTACGAGTTCATATTGGGCCTCACTAATACGTTTGGACATAACAATCGTACTTATCTCTAATGAATTGGCTAATTCAATAACATCAATACTATTCTGTCCAGGCATATTAAGTTCAAGAATGATTAAGTCATATAAACCATGTTCCTTATGAAGCATTGACATACCCCTATCACATGAAGTGGCTATGTCCACAGTAAATTTATAAGACACTAAATAGTTATTAATAATTTCAATACTAGTTGGATCAGCATCTATAATCAATGCTCTTAAGCCGCTAAAATCAGGTTTGGTTTTAGAGCTACTCACAGCTTCTACAGGTAATCCAAAAGGTAGCTGAACAGTGAACTCACTGCCCTTTCCTTCTTCGGATTCAACTTCAATGGTCCCACCCATAAGGGCTGCTAGTTCCTTACATATGGTCAAACCAAGGCCTGTTCCCCCAAATCGTCTAGTCACAGATGAGTCTAGTTGATGGAATGGTATAAACAAGTGATCTTGCTGTTCTCTTGAAATACCAATACCTGTATCCGTAACTGAAAATACTAACTCACAGCTATCCTCGTAAACGCCATGTAGTCTAATTGTTATATTCACTTCACCCACTGATGTGAACTTAATAGCGTTATTGGCAAAATTAATCAGTATCTGCTCAAGTTTGGTTGGATCCCCAATAATTTCAAGTGGCACATTCACATCTCTTTTTACATGAAAACCTAGGTTCTTCTCAGCAGCTTTATTGGCTAACAAACTACTCACCTTATCCAGCAATTCATCAATATTAAACTTAACCACATCTAATGAAGCTTCACCTGCTTCAATTTTAGAGAAATCCAATATATCATTTATTGTTGCCAATAGATTGTAAGAAGCATTTTTTATACCCTTGATATACTTATTCTGTAACATCGTAGTTGAAGTATTTTCAAGTAGATATGTCTGGCCAGTAATCGCATTAAGGGGTGTTCGAATTTCGTGAGACATATGGGCTAGGAATCGACCTTTTGCCTCACTTGCATTAAGAGCTTCTTCTTGTGCTATGACAAGCTGTTCTTCAATCTCTTTTCTATATTTTATTTCCTTCTTTAATTTATAAGTCCAGTACATGAATAATGTTAAAAGAATAAGGGCGGCTAAGGTCCCAAGGATATATTTACTTATATCTCTTTTCTCAGGAGTCCCAATCCATTTGTTTCTTATTTCAGTTTTTTCCTCTTCAGTAATACTGGCTAAGCCTTTGTTGATTATGGACACTAGTATTGGCTCGTCTTTATTAACTGCCAAAGCAAAATTATTAATTTCATCTTCAAAGACATAATTAACAGCGACGTTAGTAAGTCCCATAAGTTTCATCCTATAGGCACCTGCAGCGTAGTTAGCTATTGCTCCATCAATTTCACCATAAGTTAAGGCTAGCAGTAGTTCATCGTTATTATTATACTGCTTTGGTGTAATATCCATTTCAGTTATAAGGTAACTATTATGGGAACTATTCCTTTGAACGCCAATCTTAAGGTCTTCTATATCACTCCTGCTATAAGTTGGTTGATTATCTAAGGTGAAAAGTACTCTTTGATACTTAAGATACACTTCAGAAAAACTAAACAGATCTAACCTTTGTGCTGTAACACCTACACACGGCAAAACATCAATTTCACCTGCCAAAGCTAAGTCATATGCTTCCACCCAGGCAAGGTCTTTCTGGATATCAAATTTTAAGCCAGTACGCTCTTCAATCAACTTGAGATAATCTGCTGTTATGCCTTTATAGCCGCCATCTGTATCAATAAATTCATAAGGTGCGAATTCTGGATCAACACCTGTAATTATTAGTGGATTGTCTTGGATAAAAGCAATCTCCTCATCTGTTAAATCTATTTTTTTTGATGAATTAGAGGCTTGTACCTCATTGAATACCACAAATTGAAACATTACTAATACAGCTAGAATTAATAAGCCTGAATAATATTTCTTACTACGTTTTAACTTATGGCCAAATGATTGTTCCATCATGTACACATCTACACCTCAATCCTTTAATAATTTATCTAATCTGCAACGCCGCCATATTCCATTTTAATAGCCTTAAAGTCTTCTTCAATAGCTAGGAAGGCTTCTACTATGAATGGGTCAAAATGGGTCCCTTTTCCTTCAAGTATAATTTCCTTGGCCTTCGTATGACTAAAGGCCTCTTTATAAACTCTTTTACTTACTAGTGCATCATAAACATCTGCTATGGCCATCATCCTACCTGCAAGAGGTATATCTTCACCTTTAAGTCCAAAGGGATAACCTGTACCATCCCATTTTTCATGATGAGAACCTGCAATTTCCTTAGCCACATTTAAAAAATTCGTGTCACCAAGTCTTTCATCAACATTAGAAAATGCTTGAATTGCATAATCAGCATGTTGCTTCATAACGGAGAATTCATCTACCGTTAATTTTGCTGGCTTAAGAAGAATTTTGTCTGGTATCCCTATCTTACCGATATCATGTAAGGGGGCTGTACGATAAATGTTAGTCATCCTCTCCTTAGTCATAACTGACTGATAAGGGCCATTATGAGACAGATAAGTACATAACTTCTGCATATAAAGCTGAGTCCGCTTAATGTGTTGGCCACTTTCAATATCCCTCACCTCAAGCAAAGACATCATGGACTGAATGGTCACATCTCTGGTTATTAGTATCTCTCTAGTCCTTTGTTTCACTTTTCCTTCAAGTATGTCATTTTGCCGTTCCATAAAGATATTAGCCAATCTCAGATTAATATGTGTATCAACCCTAGTCTTTAGAATAGCCGTGTTTATTGGTTTCTTAATATAATCAACCGCACCAAGCTCAAGCCCTAAGGCTTCTTCTTCTGATTCATTCTTAACTGTTAGGAATATCACAGGAATTGAGGATAATGCTTCGTCTTGTTTGATAATTTTTATAAATTCATAACCCGTCATAACTGGCATCTCAACATCAAGGAGTATAAGATCAATGTCTCGATTTTTCCTAAGGACTTCAAGTGCCTCTCCGCCATTCATGGCAAACCTAAGATGATAATCCTCTAATATACTAGAAACCAGATGAATAATCATAGGTGAATCGTCTACTATCAATATGGATGATCTCATTTTCCTACCTCCTCAAGTCCTGCTTCGATTGACCTTTTACCGGTCATAATGTCATTTAAAAGTTCTGCATATTGGTCTTCTTGTATCTTTGCCCATTGGTCGCATGGTGTATTGATACTTGGACGTTTAAACCCTTCGATAAAGGCTAAGAATTCTGGATATTTTCTGAAAAAATCTGAGTCTTGCATGTCTTGTCTGATTGGTACCCTAAATGGATAATAAGCATCATACTTAGGCACATATTCACCATCCATAATTTGCTCTAGGTGTTCAACCTCAATCATATATTTTATAAATGTAACTGATTCTTCTTTATACTCAACTGATTCAGGAATAGTTAACATCATTGGACCAACTTCAGAATACATACCAATTCTACTTAATGGAAGGACACCCACATTAAAGGGATAACCTCTTTTCCAAATATCTGACACACCCCATGGTCCTTGGATCTCAAAGGCAATTTCACCATTGCCAAAAGCTTCCATAACATCAACACCCGTGTGGTTCTCCCATCCTTCTTGGGCATGAATCCCTAACTTATTTTTATAAAAATCAATGGCTGCAACTGATTCTTGAGAATTTATGAGGACTTCATTTTCATCACAGTCTATAAGTTCACCACCAAATGTATAGATAAACTGATTCACCATCCAGGTGACATCGTGATGATTAGCTCCTACCAAACCAAGTGCTTTTTTATCTGTATTGGCTGTCACTGCCTCACAAGCTTGAAGCAAATCTGTGTAGGACAACCATTCTTCTGGATTAACACCAGCTTCCTTAACCAAGGATTTGTTATAAATAATAGCCATAGAATGACCGATCCAAGGTACACCATATTTATGATTATCATCACCAGTCATTTCCAGAACGGCATCATAATAAAAAGCCCATTCATTTTCAAAGTCTTCTTTGACTTCATGTAATAATGGGTTAATTTCATCATCTTTAAGAAACCTATAGGGGACCATATAGATATCAATAGACGCCTTATTTAATTCTTCTAATACTTCTTCACGGTTTTCGTTACCACTGACTAGGGTAACATTGATATATTTGTGTTCTTCATTGAATTGCTGGACAATAGCGTTAATGGCATCACCACGACCTGAATAGACATCCCATGTTATGCGAAATTCCAACTCTACTACTTTATTAGCTTGACAACCCGATACAAGTACAGTTGTAAGAATAATCATACTGAACAAAATCAGTTTAATCTTCATCATATATAACTCCTACCAATACCCTCTAAGTCATTATACCATATTTCTAGGACATGGAAAATAAAGACGCGTATCTATAACCTTAACTGATAAAAATATTGTACTGCAGGATGTTTCATAGAAAATTGATGTTGCATTTTCTTTAATCTATTCTTTCCAACTCTTCGGTCAATGATTGCTAATATATTGAGTATCATATCATCACTTGCCAAACACTCATCAATGGATGTAATCATAAAGGTATTAGCCATCTTATTAAAATCAGACTTATATAATTTATGTTGAGCATCGAGTACTTCTTTGGCAAACTTAGATATTTTCCTGTCTGCAGCGATGATTTGAAGTCGTTCCTCAGGAATCTTCCCACCTGAGCTCAGCCTAACTTTCTCAATGTCTTCTGAGGATATATAGAGCTTTAGGTCAGGGTCATTTTTTACATCTTGTTCAGTCTGATACCACTTGATGGATGGGTCCTTGTGGTTAAGAATTTCCTTCTTATTAACTAGCAAGTAACAATTCCCAGACTTATCAGCCCTATATTTATAGGCAGATGCTTTATAAGTGATGACATCCTCAAGAGATGGGGTTACAAAACCTTCTAATTGCTTTTTCACTTTATTCCAAGCCATAAGTACTCCTTATTTCTATAGTATTTTTATCACTACATGTCTTTTTCACCATATTCACATCCAGCACTGTGGACTTCAATGACATCTAATAATTGATGATTGTGGTTATAGATCTTTAGGATGCCTTTACCAGTTCCACCATTAAGTAGGTGATTGTGTTCTTTTAAGCCATTAGGCGCTTCATAGTTGATTTCTAACATATCTTCTAATTCACATGTAAGCTTTAAGTAGACTTCATATTTTCTATTTTTTGCCTTAACATACCATATTGCCTGAGTTTCTGTTTCTTGAAACTTAAAAGTCACTTGACTCCTATGCCAAAACTTTGAGAAGTTAAACTCAATCATTTCTCCTTCATAATAAAGACCCATTAGAATCTTATGTTCAATTGGGAATCCAAAGATTTTTGGCTGTCCTCCACCTATCTCAATGGCACTCTTATCTAAGATTTTGCCTGTCATTTTACTTCTAAGGTGACAACTGCTAATCCATAACCAAGGTGATGTAAAGTCCTTACCCCAGTTCTTATCAGCATAGCCATAACAACTTTCTGGTTTAACGTCATAGGTCTCACCATCTATAGTAACTTGTCCTTCATAGAGTGTCTTGATCCCCTCTGCGTGCCAATACATTTCAAAAGCATTCAATTTTCTAAATAAGGGACCTGCACCATAACCTACATTGTAGGTAATCTGTTTGTCTACTTTTAGCTTCCAAGTCATTGCACCAGCGTCTGACATCAAAGCTTGATTCTGAGCTTCCTCTTCAGTTACCTGACAGTTTCCCTCAATATATGACTCCGTTAAGAGATTCTGATCCACCTCAAGCCTTAAAAGGTCATTACTTATTTTCACATCTTCTATTGGGTAGAAATTGTGTAATTGCTTCTTATTCTTACCCCAGGTTCCAACATTCATCATGAAGTAGGAAGGCTTTTGCTCAGGCGATTCCTGACCTAACACTACTTCTGCAGGGTTTAACTCTGGGTTTATTAAAAAGTACTCGATGTAAAAAGCTTTTATCTCACCAGTCACACTATGCACTCCTGTAAAGTTGTGCCACCACCAATCGTAACCTTCTTTACTTAATTTACCTTTTAGTTGATACTGGTTTCTTGTCAAATCACTTTTATTCATAGGACCTCCCAGAGTATTGATTATATCTGTATTATAACATTATTAAGTACAATCAAGCCACAATGATGATTCAACTTTAGTAAAGTAAATGGCAGCCTATTAGGCCTCTTCATATTCTCCACACAATTATACTCTAATCTTAAGATGAGGGTTCTATAATCGACTTACGAGAAAGAAAAAGGAGGCCCTGAAATGACAATAAGTGGTGTTTCCAGCAATGCTTACATGAATTACAGTAGTTACAGAACAACCGGTGCTTACTCTAGTAGCCAAAGTGCCACAGGCAATACCAATCAGACTCAACAAATCAATGGTCGACCTGATGGTCCACCACCTCCACCAAGAGGTGGCGGTGGTAAAGGCGGTGGCATGAAGGGTCCTGATTTGGACACAGATAGCGACGGCCTATGGAGTACCGAAGAACTTGAAGAGTTTGCAGCAACTGCATCATCCGAGTTTGGTGTCACTATAGATACAGAGAACATTCTTAGTACTTATGATACTGATGGAGATGGTTCTATTAACAGCGATGAACGGGTTGCACTTGGTGAAAATAAGGCTTTTAACCTGCCATCACCTAAAGATATGATGCATCAAATGAGGGGTTTTAGTCCTCCACCTAATATCCAGTCAGTTGGCTCAAATCAGGCTGAACAGATATCAAGTGAAGAAGAAAGCAATGCCTCAATTATACAACAACTCATTGAGGCTTATAACCAACAGAACATAGACTTATACGATGAACTGTTGGCTCCAACTGTCACTTACAACGTTTAATCTTATGGAACCCTCACAAACTTAAATGGCTAACGCTAAAAAAGCAAAGGTAAATATATAACGCGGAGGACGCGGTAGGCGCGGAAGAAATTTAGCCGCAGAAAACGCTAAAAACGCAAAATAAAAACTCCATCATTTTTATCTGTGCAATCAGTGAAATCAGTGGTAGTCTTTAAGTCCCTAACATAAGATTCTCACGTCGGCAAAGGACGCCTCCTCAGAATGACTAGGAGCTGTTTCCTATCCTCTTAAACCCTGTGAAATCCTTTGTATCCTGCTAATAGGTTCATCTGCCCTTATCCTCTTTATCCTTGTATACTGTTAATATGCTCATCCGCCCTTATCCTCTTTTATCCCTGTATCCTGCTATGTTTGTAATTTCTTGTTGACAAGTTGGATCAACGGGTGTATTATAATCGTATAATTACGATTAATGAAAAGAGATGATTCGATGACTAAACGTTTATCAAAACTTGATTTCTTCACCCCCTGCTGTATTGGTGACTTCACCGATGAAGACAGGAAAATAATCCTAGATGTCTCCAAAGCACTTGGCAATGAAGCTAGGCTAGAGATTTACTCCTATCTTAGGGAACATCAATCCTGTATGACAACTCAACTGGTCGAACACTTACCTTTGGCTCAATCCACTATTTCACAACATTTAAAGGTACTTAAATCAAGTGGAGTCCTTATTGGGAATATATCAGGGGTATCTACTAACTATTGTATCAATACATCTCTAATGCAACGTTACTACAAACTAATAGGAAAGCTGGCATAGCTTTCCTTAAACTTTACTCTTATAATCGTATATTTACGATTAATGAAAGGCGGTATCATCATGGTTACTGAAATCACTAGAATCATTACATTTGTTATTGAAGCATTTATCCACATTTGGCCACTATTACTTTTCACAATTCCCCTATCTCTTATTATTAAAGAGATTGGTGTTTCTAATAAAATCAACACTCTACTTAAGAAGAATATTGGAGTGTCTATACTAATTGCAACCTTAGTTGGTGCTATTGCCCCATTCTGCTCATGTTCTGTTGTCCCTATTATAGCGTCCATGTTGCTAAGTGGTGTTCCTATTGCTCCAATTATGGCCTTTTGGTTAGCATCTCCTTCAATGGATCCGGAAATATTCTTCTTAAGTGTTGCCAGTCTAGGTTGGCCATTAGCTATAGCACGGATATCAGCAACTTTTGTTATGAGTCTTGTTGGTGGTTATGTGACACACTTACTCATTGGTCGCTATTCTAAAGATAATTCAGAACTGCTTAAGATTCAATCTAGTTGTGATTCAGGATGTTCTTCTAACACGACAGATGAGACTGAAAAACCAAAGAGATTTCAGATAAAAAAGCTTTTTCTAGAAAGTAAAGACACTATTTGGATGATTATGAAGTTCTTAGTTATCGCTTATGTCCTTGAAGCACTCATACTCTTTTATGTCCCTGAATCCCTTGTATTAACAGTCTTTGGAAGCAACACTTTCACTTCAATCATTAGAGCCACATTAATTGGCGTTCCCCTTTATACGACCAATCTTTCGGCCCTAGGTATGATGGGTGGTCTTTTAGAGAAAGGTCTAACAGAAGGTGCTGCTCTAGCCTTCCTAATTGGAGGTGCTACGACTACCATACCAGCCATGGCTGCTGTTTATAGACTAGTTCATAGAAAGGTATTTGCAATATATTTGAGTATAACGGTTGTGTTTGCTGTGGTGTCTGGGTTGGTGTATGAGCTTGTGGTGAGGCTATAGAGAGAAGGGAATAACGCTGAAATGCAATATATAACACGGAGGACGCGGTAGGCGCGGAAGAGAATTAGCCACGAAGGACACAAAATCACGAAGGGTTGAACCACATAGTTGTCATTCTGAGGCGGCGTATTTCGCCAACGTGAGAATCTAACGTAAATTATATAAATCAAAAGATATGGCCGCAGAAAACGCTAAGAACGCAAAAAGTTTCATTAACATAATCTATTTCCTATCCTCTTAAATCCTGTCCGATCCTTTGTATCCTGTTAATATGCTCATCCGCCCTTATCCTCTTTTATCCTTGTATCCTGCTATGTTGTTTTAGATAAAGACTAACGCAAAGACGCAAATAGATAACGCGGAGGGCGCGGTTAGCACAGAAGAAATTCAGCCGCAGAAAACGCTAATATCGCAGAAATAAAAGCTCCATCATTTTTATCTGTGCAATCAGTGATAGTCTTTGAATTCTTAATATTAGATTCTCACGTCGGCAAAGGACGCCTCCTCAGAATGACTATGTGTTATTTCCACCCTGTTAGATCCTTTGTATCCTGTTAATATGTTCATCTGCCTTTATCCTCTTTTATCCCTGTATCCTGCTATGTTTTTAATAAAAAGACAGATGCAAAATAAATAACACGGAAGACACGGTAGGCGCGGAAGAGAATTAGCCACGAAGGACACAAAATCACGAAGGGTTGAACCACATAGTTGTCATTCTGAGGCGGCGTATTTCGCCAACGTGAGAATCTAACGTAAATTATATAAATCAAAAGATATGGCCGCAGAAAACGCTAAGAACGCAAAAAGTTTCATTAACATAATCTATTTCCTATCCTCTTAAATCCTGTCCGATCCTTTGTATCCTGTTAATATGCTCATCCGCCCTTATCCTCTTTTATCCTTGTATCCTGCTATGTTGTTTTAGATAAAGACTAACGCAAAGACGCAAATAGATAACGCGGAGGGCGCGGTTAGCACAGAAGAAATTCAGCCGCAGAAAACGCTAATATCGCAGAAATAAAAGCTCCATCATTTTTATCTGTGCAATCAGTGATAGTCTTTGAATTCTTAATATTAGATTCTCACGTCGGCAAAGGACGCCTCCTCAGAATGACTATGTGTTATTTCCACCCTGTTAGATCCTTTGTATCCTGTTAATATGTTCATCTGCCTTTATCCTCTTTTATCCCTGTATCCTGCTATGTACTTATAATTAAAAAAGCTAATGAATAAATTCATCAGCTTTTAACCGCCCATCTCATCTTTGTAGAACGTGCCCTTGGATTTTTATGACATTCCTGAGCAGAAGGTCGAAGGACATCTTTTGATATCTCCTTATATATGCCTTCGCGAAGGCCTCTCTTGAAGGCTTTCTTCACCAATCTGTCCTCACCAGAATGGAAAGTGAGTATGGCAATACGGCCATTTGACGCCATAGCACTCGGTAATTTATCAAGGAAATCGTAAAGGACTTCAAACTCATTGTTCACATCTATTCTGAGGGCTTGAAAGGACCTTTGACAGGACTTCTTTGTTTCTTTTTCCCTATCTTCTTTTGGTAGAAGGATCAGAGCCTTCTCAATGATGGCTCTTAGTTGTGAAGTGCTTTCTATCTTGTTGCCCTTCTTTATATCTGCAACGATTGCCTTGGATATTTTCGTGGCATGAGGTTCATCAGCATTCTCTATAAGCATACCTTCAAGTTCATATTGACTAATATCTCTTAATCGCTCTGCAGCTGATATGCCTTTTTCTGGGTTCAATCGAAGGTCTAGTGGTCCCTCTGTTTTGTATGAAAAACCTCTTTCTGGATTATCTATCTGCATCGATGAAACACCTAGATCAGCTAGCAAAAAGTCCATCTGGCCCACATCTTCAATCACTTGGTCGATGTCAGCAAAATTTGTTAAGATTGTCGTTAATATCTCTGGACCATATCCTTTATCTGCCAATCTTTTTGTGGTCTTCTTAATTTCAATTGGATCAATGTCAAGACCATACATATGACCTTCACCCTTTAGACATTTTAACATTTCTAATGTATGACCACCGTAACCAAGGGTTGCATCTAACCCTTTTTGACCAGGTTGAATCTGTAGGAAGTCTAGAATCTCTTTCACCATAATGGAGATATGCATCCCTGCTGGTGTACTTCCTTTACTAATGACTTTTGATACAGTATCAGCATATTTTTCTGGTTGATGTTCTTTATATTTTTCCTTAAAGTTTCTAGGATGAGTGCCTTTATATCGTACACGCCTCTTATGAGGTTTTGCTTGTTCTTGATTGTCCATAGTATACCTTTCGTCATTGCTTATTTATAAGCTTTAATAGGTATACATCATAGCAAATTCAACCACCACAAGCAAGCTTTCACCCTAGCTCGGTCCTTACTTTAAGGCCTCTGACCATAATATATATACCAGTCACAAATTCAAAAGGCACATATGGGAGTAGTATAGCAAATGGTACTGGCACACCATACATCATAAGTGTTACGCCAACTAAGATAATAGGTACTGTAAGCAAGCCCCAAAGACTTAACCATTTTGGCAAGACATCTGACTTGTATAAAACATAGTAAAACAGAATTGCCCCGATGCCAAAGGGTATAATATGGAGACTATAGCTAAAATCTTTTGACTTCAGTAATATTTCACCAAGCTCTAATAGGGACTCACTGGGATCGCTCTTATACATTAAACTGCTTTCTAACAGTGCATAGGTAAAAAACTTACTCACAGTTAATAGTGTCGCTTCAAAGATATAAAAACATAAGGCAATACGTACAGGTAAAACCTTCACTTTTTTCAAAATTGAATACAGCATTACTGCTAATAGAATAATCCCTAGTGATGTTATAAGGTCACCAAAGATACTTGCATGTACCATCACTTCATTGCCTGCCACATTAAGTAATGTCGCTTGGATGTTTCCGTCTACAACAAGGGGATCAAAAAAGACCGCACCACTTACTAGGGAGGTTACTGCCTGCAATAAAAAGGCAAAACCTAGTAAGAAGGATACCTTAGTTCTTAAATATTGTTGGCTATTTGACATAATTAACTCCTTTTTCATAAGAATGGCCATATTCTCTTGATTTATAATCAGCTGTTAATTATACTATACAGTGTAATTTAAAAAAGTCAATACTTATTTACACTAATTAGTGTAAATAGTGATAGGAGTTATATGCCTGATATAAAAAGACGTGACACAAGTAAGAAGAAAAAAGCCATATTAGACGGTGCTACACAGGTCTTTATAGAACATGGCTATGAAGTGGCCAGTATGGATAAGATTGCTGAAGTGGCGGGTGTTTCTAAGAAAACAGTTTATAACCATTTTCAGAGCAAAGAGAATCTTTTTCAAGCTATTGTGGCAGATTTTCTTTCTTTACGAGATCAAATGAAGACTGTAGAATATAATCCAGATTTATCAATTGAAAGCCAATTAAGGTCTTTTATCGATGCAGAATTGTATCTAATTGACACCCCAGAACGAAGAGGTCTATCTAAGATGTTAACATCTGTATTTATTATGGATATTGAGTTTGCTTATAAAACAAGAAGTCAATATGACCATCCTCACCTAGCCTTTATTAAGTGGCTAGAACTAGCTAAGGCTGACAAACAACTTGAATTTGATGAGGCTTCAATCGTTGCTCAGCTATTTTACGGTATGGTTGAGGGTTGTTTAACTTGGAATGCTTTATTCAGCAACGGAATGAACTTACTTAATGCAGAACCTATTATAAACGAACTTATACAGACCTTTCTATTAAGGTATAAGAGGACAGACATATGAGACTTCATTTAGCCCCAATACAAGATATGACAACTGCGTTAATGAGGCGCGTCTTTGCCCAGGAATTTGGCGGTATTGATGTCTATTATGCCCCTTTTATATCTGCAACCCATATGCGTAAGTTTCGTTCAAAACTATTTACAGATATCCAACATGACCAGAATCCTGACAACATGGAATTGGTACCACAACTACTAGGCTCAGACCCAGATTACTTTAAACATTTTGCCAAAATCATTACATCAATGGGTTATGACGAAGTCAACTGGAACATTGGATGTCCTTTCCCAGCTATTGTAAAAAAGAAAAAAGGGTCCGGCATATTGCCCTACCCTGATTTAGTGCGTCAATTTTTAGATGAAGTTTGTAAAGATAAAGACTATGACCTGTCCGTAAAAATGCGCCTAGGTCTTAAGTCATCCGATGAAGGGCCTGAGCTCATTGAAGTCCTGAATGACTATCCAATTAAGAACGTGATTATACATGGACGAACCGGCAAAATGTTCTATGGTGGCCAAGTCGACCTTAATGCCTTTGAAGTTATGTATAAGGCTTGTAAACACAATGTCATCTTCAACGGCGATATTTTTAATCTAGATGATTATCATGTTATTAAAGATCGTTTTTCAGACTTACAGGATGTTATGATTGGTCGCGGGGCACTTAGAGACCCCTTCTTGCCATCTGAGATAAAAGGTGCACACTTCACTGCTAAAGAGAAGTACACCAAAATCATGTTATATCATGATGCTTTCTACTATGGCATTAAAGACAATTATGATGTTGAGCAGTTTCTCTGTAATCGAATGAAAGAATTCTGGCAGTATACCAGTCATCAGTTACCAGATTCAGAGGCCTTTCTTACAGAGATTCGCCTATCTAATACCATAGATGATTACGAGCAAGTGGTGGCTGAGAAATTTAAGATAATCACTTCTTAAGTATGGCTTTTATCTAACTCAACGTAATAGACCCTTGATCCAAAATCACCAATATGCCTAACATCTTCATTGTAACCATTGGATGAATACTGGGCTTTTAAGGCCATACCTGCATACATTAATTCACTTCCATAAGCTGATACTTCTTCCGACTCTGTTTTGAACTCATAATGATTACTCAAAATAGTGTGGGGGATGCTATGAGCTTTTATTTTTACTGGTAATACTTCGTTAATCAAGTTACCAAACTGTCGTATGTTCATTGACATCTCCCGTGCAGTGACTTTATAGAAGCTGTCAGCATTTAGTCCGACCATTCTCATCTGTTCTAACCCTGATACAGTTTGTTGCAGTTTCTGGTAGTAGCCAAACAAGGCTTCAGTCTTCTCTTCATTAACAACCATCCATTGCATAATATTGTCATCAAAAGGAGACTGTATTCTATATAAGTGTCCAAATTGTAGTAATTGTCTATGTTTCTTATAATATGTAATTTGTTTCTTTATAACCTTCTTCTCAAAAGCATTTAACTTGGTTAAATCAAGTTCATAACCAAGCAAGCCAAAGGCAGCAACATTAAACCTTGTTTCAAGAGGTGTTTGTCTCAGCACCTGACTTGATGGACTGTCACTCACGTGAGCACCCATTGTAGATAGTGGGTACAAGATTGAAGTTCCATATTGAATATCCATACGTTCAACTGCATCCGTATTATCACTTGTCCAAGTTTGAGGCATGTAATACAACATACCCATGTCAAACCTGTTCCCACCACTTGCACATGATTCGAATAGAATTTGAGGAAACTCATTCGTGAGTCGTTCTAATAAATTATATAAGCCTAGCACATAACGATGACTCTGCTCCTGTTGGTGTTTGCTATCAAGTCTTGGGCTATACAAGTCACTGAAATTTCTGTTCATGTCCCACTTAACGTAAGATACTTTTGATTTCCTAAAAAGGTCTGATAGTTTGTTATAAAGATAATCAACAACATCCTCTCTACTGAGATCTAGAACCAGTTGAGTTCTTCCAAGAGACGGTTGTCTACCTGGAATCTGGATTGCCCATTCTGGATGACTTCTGTAGAGATCAGAATTAATACTGACCATCTCTGGTTCTACCCATAATCCAAAATCCAAACCCATCTTATTTAAGTTCTTTCCAAATTTCTTTAAGCCACTTGGTAACTTCTTAAGATTCACATCCCAGTCACCTAGACTTGATGTACTATCATTCCTTCTACCAAACCAACCATCATCAAGAACAAAAAGTTCGATGCCTAGTTTAACAGCTTCTTTGGCCAAAGCCATAAGCTTCTTCTCATCAAAGTCAAAATAGGTGGCTTCCCAATTGTTGATCAGCACTGGTCGTATTTTATTTTGCCATTGTTTCTGAACTAAATTGTGTTCTATTATTTTGTGGAAGTTGCGACTCATCTGACCAAGGCCCATGTGAGAAAAGGTCATCACAACTTCTGGTGTTTGAAAAGACTCAGAGCATTCTAAGTCCCATGTAAAGTCATGGTCACTGATCCCCATCTGGATTCTCGCAATATTCAAAGAACTTAACTCTACAGCTGCTTTGTGATTGCCGCTATAAATTAATCCAAAACCATAGACATCCCCTGTCAATTCATCTGCTTTGTTTGACAAAAGTGCCATAAAAGGATTGTGTTCAGAACTACTCACACCTCTCTTTGAATCTATATAGAAAGTCCCTTTTGATAAAGGTCTTCTGTTAATATTACATTCCTTTACCCATCGACCATCTAAGGTCATAATATCAAAATTCTTGCCATGAATATCAAAGTTCATGCTCATAAGCTTTTCGATTCTGATAGGCTGTTTGGATCCATTGATAATTTTTGCAGACCTTGTAATGACATCTGCCTCTTCAAAAACTGAATAGCTAATCACTAGTTCTACATCAGCCACTTCATCCTTTAGGGTAATATCCAGTGTTTGAACTGAGTCCTCATTGCAAAAAGTAGCTGGTAGTCCCTCTAAAGGTTCTTTACCAGTATATAGGTGATGGTCTTGATAGTTAAAATCAGTGGTACGAGTACCATCTTCATAAACAAGCCTAACAGAAGGTTCACGGTAATCCCCTTTACCCGATTCTCCTACTTCTAATCTTGTTGATTCTAAAGTAAAGCCTTTAGTTGCCTTGCTGTAGGCTGTACCAACTTCAAGGTCTCTGCTGAAGTTACTATAGAGGCTATCATAGGTATCTCTATTGTGAATTCTACGACCATAATAGAGTTGGCCAATATGACCTGATTCTAAAACCTTAATCACATAACTAGTGTTATTTGTTTGTAGATGAAACGCATTATTGTCTGTTATCTGAATCATTTGGTCTCCTCAAACTTTCATTCTTTCTTCTCGCAACATCATAACCGACCGGTCAGTTAATATAATTGTATCATAGAATTAGGTTGTTACCAACAGGTGGATTCTTACGAGAATGACTTACAGATGCTTCGATAAATCACTCAGCATGACAGACAAAAGACTAACGCTAAGACGCAAAATATATAACGCGGAGGACGCGGTAGGCACGGAAGAAAGAACCCATCTGTACTTATCCTCTTTTATCCTTGTATCCTGCTATATGTTTTTATGCATAGACTAACACAAAGGACACGAAATCAAAATATAAGGGAGTAGTACTGTTATCCCCTAGGAAACATCCAGTGTTTTAAAATTGTCATTCTCGAGTTTCGGGAATCCAGTGTCTTACCTATTCGTAGGAGCAACTAAATCAGTCATTCTGAGAAGACGTACTTTGCCGACGTGAGAATCTAGTACTAAATGTTTTAGCCGCAAAAAAATCAAAGAACGCAAAATGTTTTCATTGACATAAGATATACCCATCCTCTTAGATCCCGCAGATCCCTTGTATCCTGTTAATAAACCAATCCGTACTTATCCTCTTTTATCCCTGTATCCTGCTATGCTTTACATTCTGTATTCTGCTTATTCTTTCATTGCCTTAGCAATTCTTTTATATAGCGGTGGGAAGAAGGCTTTCGTATTGATAAAATTGTTCATAGACGCCGCTGTCTTACCTGACATATCTGCATAATTGATGCTTGATATTTTACACCGATTCTCTGACACTGGTTCAACTTTAATGGCAAATGTATTAAGGGCCCGTTCAAACCCATTCTCCGGGTAAGGTTCACCACTATACTTACTTCCACCTGGTGACTTATCATGAATAATTGATTTTGAGGCAAACAGCATATTGTCCGTATCAATAGCATTTAATACAACAAACTCACTAGTCCCAAGCATAGGAATGTTGGTAGTCGCAATAGCCGCTTCAAGGCGACTGCCTTCTTTCCAATCATAGATTTCAAGTGGTGGTAACTTATGATCTTCAGGTTTGCTAACAGGGTCTATCACTGCATATCCTTTTGGTGATGTTAACATATCAAAAGTTTCCCTTGCTGAAGCCTCAACTTCTCCAACACAACGAGTGACCAGGACACCAGATGAGGCAAAAGCCCCTGACACTGGCTTAGATTCAACGAGCAAGCCCTTCTTATTATACTCACACTCCCAGCCTGTCGTTTGCCACATACGTTCAACTTCGTTTCTCATCCTACCTGCAAATGCAACAGCATCTTCCAGTCGTTCTTCACCTATTAACTCTTCACTACCAAAATGTTCTTCTACACGTCTTGTAGACATGTCTTTAATCTCTGCATCAACTTCTTCAGGTACATCTTCATCAAAATATGGCCAGATAGTGTCTTCAAAACTCTTTAAGACACATGAGTCCCACTGCTGAATTTCCTCTTTAGGGTAATCTTCTCTTAGAGACACCTTGTAGCTCGTATCCTTCATATCTAATTCTTTAGCAACATCCGCTGGAATATATACAGTGTGGAATAAAGTTGAGTTATTAAGGCTTTCATGACCTAACTTACAAATTGGTCCCTCTGATAAATTCAGTCCATCAAACAGCCAATACTCGTGGCCTGTTGATGCCTCATCAGCCTTTTGATCGGTTACTACGCCAGCAATCACATAACCTTTTCCATCCTCTTTAGCTGAATCCAAACAGGCAATTGTATACAGTAGCACTTGATTATCAAATACATAAGCATCTGCTATCTTAAAGTCTTCAGTTGTTATTCGACAGATTGAGTTGTTATGGTTAATACCCTTTCCTTCAACCATCTCATCAATAGCTACACGGCGATTATCCACATCTTTGTAGGCTTTATAAATTCTCTTAGGTAACATGTCTTTTGAGAATCCTTTAAACATGATATAGAGGTCTTGTTTGTTAAATGACTTTATCTGTCTTCCAAAATAGGTGTAGAGATAAGGTCCCCAGCAATAAGGCTGTTCTGTTATATACTCTGATGAATCAACCGTCGAAGTGGTCATATCAACAACATGTTTTCCAATACTCGAAAGGTCTAATACTGGTAAAGTCCCATAGCCAACCGTATGTGCACTGAAAAGTTGTCCGTTGAGATCTTTATCATAACTCTTCAAAATTTCAGCAGTATTAGTTGCTGGTGTGTGCAACATGTAGATCGTCACTTTATTGTTTGGGTTATCGTACTCTGGAATGAGGTGTATACATGGTTCATCTACTTCCACTCTTTTAGCCACCACATTCTTAACATCTGATGTCATGGCTCTTCTATCCACAATCCATACAACTGTCTTCTCATAAGGTAGTGGTGCATTCACCCATGGTGTTAACATCTCTGTTCCTGCAACAAAGGCTGTGTCTGCTAATAGAATATAATCCTTAGTAAAAACCAGCTCATGAATACTTTGTTTAATTTCTACATCATTTCCTTCTTCATCAACAACAGACCAATTTTCAAAATCACTGTACCCATCCCACTTCATCAATTGTACTGGATGACTTCCATCTGCTTGTTTGTACTGATAGCTAACAAAGAAAACTTCACCAGCTTCTCTATCTGTATAGGCCACATGTGAGTTACTATAACCCGCAAATAAGTTACCCATAACTTCTCCTGCTTTATCTGCCATCATTGGCAACCATTCATCTCTACGACCTACAGGTGACACTGCCTTAAGGGTATCTCGTTCAATCATCCATGGACGGTCAACATCACTTGTTACTCCAATCCTACCATCTGGGAACAGATACATACCTTCAGTGTATGAAAACATGCCAAGACCAGGTGATAAATACATTAGGCCAAAATAGTCAAATCTATGTACCGTATTCTTCAACTTAAGTTTTGCTAATGCACCAGGTGTCCACATTAGCTGATTTCTCATATGTACCTTATCACTGGCAAAATCCATTTTAACAATATTTGTATCACCAACCATAAATGCTTCAGGCACTCCCAAACATTGGCATAAATATAGTGTTCCATCAATATCTTGAGGTAGTTGCCCGTCCATACATTTAAGATCAAACTCCGAATTTAGGGTTGTTGTATTACAGACCGTATAGGCATCTGGTAGAACAGTTGATCCTACTGGTCGTTTATTAAAGGCTGTTTTGATTGACATTAAGAATCGGTAGCCCTTCCTACCTAAGGACATAAAATGACGAAATCTTGGGTATATTTTTTGAAAAACAAATGGTTGTGTTGGTTTTTTACTCATAATTAGCCCTTTCAAGGTCCACTTTTTGTTATAATAAGTTTAGTATATCAGCGAATGTTTACACTGTCAACTTTACATGTTATGATGGTCGCGTTAATTTACTGTCGGAAATAGAAGGATAGAAGAATCCCTTTGTGATTTTACAAGATTTGCCTGAACTCATTTTATCATATACCTTTAACCGCAGATACCCCTAAGCTTTTTTGTCAGGCAATACATGCCATTCACTAGGCCTGTACTCCCTGCTACTGTTTCGTGCTGCCACACATCTGTATAGATTTTTTGCTTTCTTTTCACCTGCTTATCGACTTCTTTTCTAACCTCTTCTTGAATTATTCTCTGTTGCTTTTCTTTCTTATATTTGAACAAATCACAGACCTTGCCATCATTGGCTACATAAGCCCTAAGCTTTGCCATTTTACTTACCCCAAGCTCGGACCAACCCAGTGGTCGACTGCTTAGTCTCGATGAGAGCACATGACTCACATGGCCTTCTGCAGAACATCCCATCCTTGCATACACATCATGATTAGGCCTTATGATTGCCTCCCAGTGGTTTTCTATATATACCTTGGTTCGCCTTATCAGCTCTCGTTTATTATCACTTTCTGCCCATTCTGTGGCTATCTCAAAAACCTTTTTGATGGATTCTTTATCCTCATAGCTGATCCCATCATATATGGCATCTCTTGCATCACCTACAGAATCTTCCAGGTGACCGATCGCTCTCATGACTGCTTGGTTCAAGTGAAACTTATCCAGCACAAAATGGCACTTGGATCCCAGTACATCTACGCCTGCCTTTATCCATGAAGCACCGTCGCCCATTATGTATATGGCTTCTAGATAGTCTTCATCATATACAGCATCTATGTATTCAAGAACCTCTAGCCATATATCTTCTACATTCTTGTAAACACCTGCAAAGTAGTGCTTTCCTACCAACTTATTCCTTTTGCTGCCTTCACTTTCTTTTTCAATACCTTCAAACAGACAAGCCAATCGTGGTTCTATCGTGTTGCTCTTATAGCCATTTATGCCAACTTTCAAATCGCCTTTTTCTTTGTTGAACTGTAAAGATACATGGTCTTCATCAGCGTTGATATAAAGAACTTTGATATGCTTCTTTTTCTTGACTTGTGGAACCAGTGCCGGCACTTCAAGGGAATGAATATCTTTCATGACAGCTTGTTTGCTAATAATGTCTTCTGTATTCGTGGCATGTTCACCACTGATTCGGTAGCTGCTGTCGACGGCATGAGTGATAGCCTCTATCACCACGTCTTCACTTTTTCTCATATTCTTTATGATGCCACATGCCTGGTCTGCAAGAAATATGTATTCACCTGTTTCCTTTGACTCAAAATACGTCCTTTTGTACTTGATTTCTCCACAAGTACTTATGAATGTGTTTGGTACCTTAGACCGTTCTATAACATATCTTTCGGCACGGTAAGATGAATTTCTATAGACTTCGTCTATCCCTTCGATCGTTTCTGCGACAATTTCTCTTTGCAGCTCTTGGAGGGGCTTACCCAGCTCCAACACAAACTCACCGACATTCATACCCTCATTATGTATGAAACTTTCTACGACTTTTTCAATCTTTTTGACACCTAACTCCATAAATTGCTGTATACTGTTATTCATAAGAAAAACACCTTCTTCTGTAATATTTTTGGTTCTTGTCAAACTCATAATATCACAA
>PPCM01000349.1_pt1 | contig 49961 bp, 61 predicted proteins | sample 1555541 | NCBI WGS metagenome assembly PPCM01 (sample SAMN05284479, study PRJNA326546) | Marine sediment metagenome, whole genome shotgun sequencing project. | isolation source: marine sediment | place: Germany: Wadden Sea | collected 2012-09-05
ACTACATACATGCCTATCTTAGCAGATTCTTTTACAACTGTTCATGATAAATTTTTAACTCAATTAATATTACAAAAACACAATATCCCAATGCCAAAAACTTATCTTGCTGCAAGTGTTGAAGCAGGTAAAGAATTATTAGAAAAAATGAATTTTCCAATAATTATCAAAGTTTTACAAGGTACTCAAGGTAAAGGTGTTTTATTTGCAGATTCACATGCTGCTGCATCATCAATGCTTGATACTATGGATAAGAAACCATTCTTAATTCAAGAATATATTTCAACTGGTGGACGAGACACTAGAGTTCTTGTTGCTGGAGATAAAATCTTAGCATCAATGGTTAGAGTTGCAAAAGCTGGAGAAGAAAGAGCTAATGTACACGCTGGTGGAAGTGTTGAGACATGTTATTTATCTGATGAAACTGCAAGAGTTTCAATTAAGACTGCTAAAGTTTTAAAATTAGATGTAGGAGCTGTTGATATTTTAGAAAGTATCAAAGGGCCAATGGTTATTGAAGCTAATTTATCACCAGGTTTACAAGGTATTACAGCTGCAACTAAAGAAAATATTGCAGGTAAAATTTCAAAATACCTATATGAAAAAACTGTTGAATTCATTAAAGCACGAGAACCTCAAAAAACTGAAGCAATGTTTAATGAAGTTGGTATTGACATGACTCAGAAAGGAGAAGTTGGTGGAAATACTAAAGAGATTATCACTAATTTAGGTTTCAGAGGCGATAAAATCATTATTCCTGAAGTTGTAAATAAAATTGCAAAACTAAAGGAAGAAGATGAATGTATTATTAAGATTGAGAAAGGTGAATTTTCAATCAAAAAATTCGGATAAATTCCGATATTTTTACTTTTTATTTATAATTTTAAATCCGAAAAAATCAAATACTTTTTGCTTTTTTACGGAAATATCCCTTCTAAACCAAAATATATTTAAATACGTTTTGAAAACCTTCTGATTATGGTTGATGAGTATAACGAAGATTCCCTTGAAAATCAAGATTCTGATTTTGATAATGATGAATTATCTGCTGAAGAAGATGGTTTCTTAAGAGGATACGAACAAGAAGATAAACCTGACGACGTTTTTGATATCAATTCAGATATTGATGAAAAAGAAGACGAAGAATAATTAAATATCGTCAAATAATTGACGATTTATTTTTTTTTAGACATACCTATTTAATTTTGATCAAGAATTCTTAATACTTTTACTAAAGAAATAGTTTATTTTGTAATTAAATTATTTATATTTTAAAAAAAAAGAAAAAAAAGAATGTTAAATTCTTAGTTTTTCAATAAATCAACTTTGTTAGTTTTTTCCCAAGGTAAATCAATATCTTCTCTACCAAAGTGACCATATGCAGCTGTATCGTAATAGATAGGTCTTTTAAGATCTAACTCAGATAAAATCTCTGCAGGTTTTAATGGGAAATTTGTTCTAACTTTCGCCTGAATTTCAGCTACAGGAATAGCTTCAGTTCCAAAAGTATCAATATTAATTGAAACAGGATCTGCAACACCAATTGCATATGCTAATTGAACTTCACACTTTTTAGCAAGTTTTGCAGAAACAATATTTTTTGCAATATATCTTGCAGCATAAGCAGCACTTCTATCAACTTTAGATGGATCTTTACCGGAAAATGCTCCACCACCATGTCTACCTAAACCACCGTAAGTATCAACAATAATTTTTCTACCAGTTAAACCAGCATCAGCATATGGACCGCCTCTTACGAAAGCACCAGTTGGATTTACGTGAAAGATAGTATCATTATCAATCCAGTCTGCACAAATAGGCTTAATGATTTTTTCAATAACATCTTCTTTAATAGTATAATAATCAACATCTGCATCGTGTTGTGTTGAAATAACAACAGTATCAACTCTTACAGGATTATCATTTTCATCATATTCAACAGAAACTTGAGATTTACCATCTGGTCTTAAGTAAGTAATTTCATTTCTTTTTCTTACTTCAGCAAGTTTTCTAGTTAATCTATGAGCTAAAACAATTGGTAAAGGCATTAATTCAGGAGTTTCATCACTTGCATAACCAAACATCATACCTTGATCTCCAGCACCTTGTTCTTTATGTAAACCATCACCATCATTTACACCTTGTGCAATCTCAGGAGATTGTTCAGTAACTTGAGTCCAAACACTACAAGTCTCAGATTCAATACCATATTCAGAATTTGTATAGCCAATATCTTTAATAGTTTCTCTTACAATAGTTGGAATATCAACATAAGCCTTAGTAGTTAATTCACCAAATACCATTGCTCCACCATTTTTTACAGCAGTTTCAACTGCAACTCTTGAATTAGGATCTTGCTTAATTACAGCATCTAAGATAGCATCGGAAATCTTATCACACATTTTATCAGGATGACCTTCAGTCACACTTTCAGAAGTTAAAATTTTTTTTTCAACCATATTAATTTCACCATTATATATTTTTAAAAAGGTATAGTTTAACTAATACCCCCGGTAGTCGATAAATTGCATAAATTCATCAAAACTACATTTATTTAGTCTAAAATACTTATAAAGATACTTGGTAAAAATATTCCTATGAGAATATTTAGCAAGATAAAAATAATAAGAATAATATTATTTTTTGCTACAACTTAAGATTAAAGCCATATGATTTCCATTATAGTCAGATCCATCAAAACTTGAATAAAATTTAATATTTTCAAAACCAGATTTAACAAGTAATTGATTCAATGATTCTTTACCTAATGCAAGAAGCTTTGTACTATTAGAGACTATTTTATTTTCAGATTTGATTAATAGTTTAGTTTTAAAATCAATTAAATTTGAATTTTTATCATAGTCATAATTTCTAATAAATTTAACATTATCTCTATTTAACACATTTAATGAAGTAATATTTTGTTCAATAATATAATCATAGTTTAATATTTGTAGCATAAATTTTCCTTTTGATTTTAAAATATGATTAATACTTTTTAACACATCTAAAATTAATTCTTCAGACTGTAAATGCACTATAGTATTCCCAAAACACATTACAGAATCAAAACTTTGCTTAGAATAATCATTTTTTAAATTTAACATATTTCCTACAGCAAATTTTAAATTCGAATGAATTTTATTTTCCTTTGCTTGCTTTATTAAATCAGAATTTAAATCAATACCTACAACATTATTATTTTCATTCACAATTCTAGAAGACAATTCACCAGTTGCACAGCCAATATCTAAAATGGATTTATGATTTAAATCTCCAACAATAGTTTTTATAAACTTTAACTGCATTGGGCTGTAAGGAAATATTTCTGAATAATATTTTGAAATTGAAGTATAAAATTTATTTTGAGAATCGTTCATATTTATTACCTATAACAATCGTATAATTTAAGAAATGATCACCATTTATATTGGTAATCTTTAATTAGAATAAATTATTTGAAATTGTAATTATCTTTATTCTCTGCATAAAATTTCAATACTTCTCGCTTAACATCACTTGCAGTTGGACAAAAAACAACATTTGATTTTTTTGAAATTAAATCATGACCATATATTACAACAAGTCCCTTATACTCAGGATTTATTAGATCATATAGACTTTTACTATCATCAATATGACAAAGGATCTTATTTTGAGTTTTATTTAAAACATCAACTTTATACTTTAAGCCCTCCATTATATCAACATCATTAGGTCTTAAATTAACCCCACCTACAGGAAATTTATAATTAGATAAGGATGACCTACTAACATCTTCCAAAGTCAAAGATCTCGCAGTTAAATAATTAATATTTAAAATAGAACTCAAATCGATTAAAATGTCGTACATAGGTTTTATGATATTTAAATTTTCATAATTTTTAGGATCATCATAAAAATTAATCACAGTTTCATTAAGATTTTCAATATTTTGAAATTCAGGAATTTCTTGTACAGTCCCATACATTGAAATTAGTTTTTTGGGATCAATAGTTTTAGGATTTAATTTATTTGCTAAATTATGTTGATGAATTAAATCCAATATAATATCAATGTTTGTGTCAAACACAGTTAAATCCAAATCACAAAAAAGACCAATCCTACCATTAGATACAATATCTAATTTAGGAACATCAAATCCATAAACCATAATTAAAAGAATAAAAATCCAATATATAAATATTTAGAAAATAAATTGATAATATTGAAAAAATAATGAAAATTAAAAAATAATAACCCGAAGGTTATTTATCTAGAACTCTGGTCTTACAATATCTCTATAGATCATATCCATACATTCTTGTAATTTATCGATTCTATGTTGATCTTTTGTTGCTCTTAGAATTTGTCTTAAGAAATCAACAACTTGTCTAATTAATCTAATAACATCACCTTCTCTTAGGTTAGTCATTTCAACAACTTCCATAAAATCTGCGCCATGAGCCCAAATAGTCATCATAGGAATCATTTTTCTTAAAACAAATCTATCAATCTTCCTATCAACATATCTCATCTCAGATGTAACTGAAATGATGTTCAAATATGTATTCTTATATTCAGATGATCTTTGTTTTACAAAATTATCATTCTTACGTTCTTCATAGATAATAGTTGCAAGTAAACATAATATTTCAATAGGTGAAAGCATGTCAACTGCTTCAGTATTAAATACTTCAGTAATTAAAATTTCATGTTGGTAAATATATTTAGCAAATTCACCTTTTTCAGTAATTTCACCATTTAAAATAAAGCCCCATTTTTCAAGTCTATTTAACATATTCTTGTACGAAGCCATAATTCTAACTGACTTATGTTGCTTTTGTCTTAGATAATAATCAAAGCTACTTTTAAGAATAGTTTCTGTAGTTTCTTGATCATAACTATTTACTAAATTTAATGCAGTATTGTAAGTTAATCTATATTGAGAAATGATTTTTTCAACATCTTTAGTCATTAAAGTTAATACTTTTTCAGGATCATTATGACGCTTATCCATTAATGCAATAGAATAACCTTGAGTATCAATACCTCTTCTACCTGCACGACCAGCCATTTGGAAATATTCTTTAGTATTTAGGTATCTAAAACTAATACCATCATATTTTTCTAATGATGAGAATGCAACAGTTTTTGCTGGCATGTTAATTCCAACTGCAAATGTTTCAGTAGCATATAATACACTAATTAAACCTTCATTAAATAAATGCTCAACAACATCTTTTAATCCTGGAAGTAAACCTGCATGATGGAATGCAATTCCCTTAGGTAAAACTTCTCTAAAAAGTTTAACAGTTTCTAAATTATTATATTCAGGATCTAAATGTTCTCTCATATATCTGATGATTTTAGATTTTTGATCAGGAGTAGTAAATCCTTCACGCATTTTTCTTGAAAGTTCACCAGCTTTATCTTCACAAGCTTTTCTTGAAAATACGAAAAACATACAAGGAACTAAATTTTTTCTTTGAAGTTCATATACTAATTCAATATGATCTTTCTTCTTAGCATTTCCTCTTCGTTTATTTCCACCACGATGCTTATGCTTATAACCAAAATTATTACCAAAGTCAGTATATAATTCATCATACTCATTGTTATCAACAATTTTTCTAAATTGATCAAGAGTTTTTAATCCATTTTTAGAATCAAATACGTGATGATGTAGTGGAACAGCTCTTTTGTCATACTTAACAACGTCTACGCTATGTTCTTTAATAGTAGAAATCCAATCTGCAAATTCATGAGCATTAGGAATTGTTGCACTAAGACATAAAAATCTAACGTGTTGAGGTGAAAAAATAATTGATTCTTCCCAAACTACACCACGTTCAATATCGTTAATATAATGAATCTCGTCAAAGATTACATAAGAAACATCATTTACCATTTCATCTTTAGTAACTAACATGTTACGGTAAATTTCAGTAGTCATAATAAGAATTTGAGCATCAGCATTAATTACAACATCACCAGTTATTAAACCAACTTTGTCACCATATTCAGCTAAAAATTCTCTATATTTTTGATTACTTAATGCTTTAATAGGAGCAGTATAAATGATCTTACTTCCAGAGCCAATATATTTATTAATAACATAATCAGCAATCAAAGTTTTACCAGTACCAGTTGCAGCAGAAACCACAACAGAATGATTTTTATCAAGAGACTCAATTGCATCAACTTGAAAATCATCTAAAATAAATTCTTTATATTCCATATTACTATTTTAGAGATTCATTGATTTAAATGGATTTCTATTTTATGACAATTTTTAGAATAATAATAAGATTATTGGATAATAAAATATACTAATAGAAAACAATATTTAAAAATAAACATAATAGATATTATAGAAGTATTATAAAAAAATTAAAAAAATTATTCTAAATTAAGATCATCAAAATTTTGAACATGGATATTTAATTCATATTCAAGACTTGCTGCATCACAATTCATTGCTAAAGTCCAGTATGAAAAATCATAATCATTTAATCTAACTGATTTTTGACGGAAACCATTTTCCCAATCATTAAATTCAATAACCCTATTACCATCTTTATCCATTAAAATAAAAGTAACAGTTCCTTTTTCAATAATAGCGCGATAATCTACAACAATTGCATCATCAGAACCAGTTGTAATAAAATTTTCACTTAAAATTTGACCATTACAATTTAGATTTCCACTGTAAGATTGTTCCTTTGAAGATACAGTTAAACCAATTAAAGATCCTAAAACAACTCCTAAGAAACATACAATAACAATAATCGCAATACTTAATTTAAAATTCTTATGAATGATATTATGAATAGAAGAATTCAATTTATGTAAGGATTTCATAAACTTAGAATTAGTTTTAGAAGTTTTAGCCTTAGATGAATTATTCTTTTTTGACTTAGTCATGAAAATTCTATGGATAAAGTGTTTTATAAAGTTTTCCAAAAATAGAGAGAATTATTATCAAAAATACTAATAAATTAACAATATTTTAAAAAAAATATAAGAAAAAAATTATTCAACTTTAATACATTGAACAGGACATTGTACTTCACATGCTTTACATCCAATACAGTTTGATTCATTAGTTGGTGTAACTTTTTCACCATCATTTTCAAAAACTTGCATAGGACAAATTTCTACACATAAATTACACATTTTACAAGTATCATTATCTAACGTAACTTTAGGCATTATATTCACCATTATATTTTATAAAAAATAGAAAAAAAATAAAGAAAAAAGAAATTATTCTTTTTTGTCTTCAGATTTTTTTTCAGCAACTTTTTCTTTAGCAGCAGGTGCTTTAGTTTCAGTAGCTTTAGTTTCAGCTTTTTTTGCAGCAGCAGCTTTTTTAGCTTCGTCAGCTTTTTTCTTAACTTCTGCAGCTTTTGCTTTAACAGCAGCAGCTTTTTTAGCTTCAACTTTTTCCTTTTTCAATTCAATCTTAGATTTTCTTTCAACAGGAGCATCTTTTAATTCTGCATAAACAGTACCGTTTTCATCTTTAGTTACTTTAACTGCAATGTGATGAGGCGGATTTTTGATACCTCTTTCCCAAACTTTTTCGTTTAAGTGTCTGCCTAATTTAACATCTTCAGATTTCATATGTTTTACTAAGAATGATCTAACAGCTGTCATAGCTTTTTTCGCTCTTTTGTAAATAGGAACTTTTCTGAATTCACTTCTTAAAGGAATATTATATTCTCGTTCAATTTTTGCCATCTTAAAACCTCTATACTTTAGTTTTGTTTTTCTTCCAATTTCTTTTAACGGAAGTTACTCTTGATGGATGAACTCTTCTACCAACACCAAAGATTTTAGGAATAACCCAAAATGGAGCCCACTTAGTTTGTTTTCCAAGTTTTGCTAATTTAGTTTTTCTTGAAATATGAATGTTTCTAGCCATTTTAATTTACCTATTCTTCTTTAGTCTCTTTAACAGCTTCTTTTTCTTCAGCTTTTTTAGTTGCTTTTTTAGCAGGTGCTTTCTTAGCAGGTGCTTTTTTAGCTTCTTTTGCTGGAGCTTCAGTTGCTTGTGATTCTGATACGATCATAGTAGCACATTTGTCTAATAATGATTGACCTTTAGGTGCGATAATTCTACCTTTTTTAACGTCATCGTTATTTTTAACTAAAAGACCTTCAGTTTCTAATTGTTGTAAGATTTTTCTGATGATATTACCTGAACCCTTAACGAATTTATCAGGTCTAACTCCTCTGTTTTTTGCTCCACCGTACTTAGTTCTTAATTTAGCAACACCAATTGGTCCTAAATTGTAAACAGATCTAAGAACTGCAGCAGCTCGAACATACCACCAATCTGGATTAACAGGAGCTCTTTCTTTATGAGCACCAGTTTTAACGAACATTGCCCATTCCGGAGCTTCTACTGCAGATAACTTTTTTAGTTCCTCTGCAACTTTTTCAATTAATTTATTTGGATCTACTTGATAGATTGAAACCATTTTTATTTCTCCTTATATCAATAATTTTTTTATTAACAAACTACGCAACCTCTAAGAAACGCATTTATTATTAAAACCCATAAGGATAAACTATAGATTTTGTATTACTATAATATTACCTTACGTGATTGAAATTTCAGTTTATTTAAAAACATTTTGGTTTAAACATAGCTTTCCCTTATATAATAGGTGAGATAATGGATACTTATAGATAATTATTCATTAGAGTATTCCGCATTCAAGTACAGAAAGGAGAATTGAACAATTGTATTAAATTTTTAAAATGGCAAAAATATCCAAAAAAGGTCAAAAAAGGTCAAAATCACCGATAGTTTTTTAAAGGACAGTACCATTTTAATATACAAAACCGTATATTAATATGGTTTTAAACACAAATAAAATATACATAAGTGATGTTAAATGTTTAATAAAAAAGGTATGTCCCCAATTATTGCAGCAATTCTACTTGTTGTAATTACAATTGCTATCGGAGCAACAACATTCACATTCATCAGAAGTTTTACTGACAGCAGTATTGCATCAGCAACTGACGATATGACTGAAATCGAATGTGGTTCAAAAGTTAAATTCTCCTTCGTTGAAGTAGGAGACAATGAAGCTATCTGTGTTGACACTAGCGGTGCAACTGATGTAGTTAATTTAACTGTTATTAACACTGGTTCAAGAGTTATCAAAGAAATGGCTTTTAGTTTTGTAGAAGGTCAAAAAATTGATAGACAAACTGTATTACTAGATGTTGCTACAACTAACAACCAAAACTATTCAATTACTGTACCTGTTGGTGTTTCACCAGAATACTTAATTATCGAACCTTCAATTAAAGGTGACAATGGTTTAGTATCTTGTCTGAGCGCTGGTTTAGAAAGAGAATACGTTTTAATCCCTGCTTGTTAAGCAGAGATTTATTTTATTTTTTTTAATATTTTTTTCTAAAATTACTTAAATTCTAATATTTAAATTCATTTCTACTTAGAAACATTAATAAATTATAATATTTTACTTAAGAGTAGTAAGGCTGATAATATGAGAATGTCCAATTTAAATCAAGAAGAATATAAGAAGGACCTAGAAAATTTTCCATATCAACTTATTGATGCATATCACATTGCGACAGGCATTAAAATACCTAATTTAGCTAAAAAGATTAATTTAGTTGGTTTTGGTAATAATGATATTGCATGCCAAATTTCTAAAAAAGTATTTTTATCTAATTCCACATGCGAAGATAAAGAAATATTATACTTTGAGAATTATTCTGATTATCAATTTAATGACGATACGTACACAATTATTGCATCATATGATGGTGATGATAGTTTTGCAATTGAATTTCTTAAAAAAGCATTAAAAGAAAATAAAAAAATTATAACAATTACATCAGGTGGGAAAGTTCGAAGTTTATCTCAAATGAATAATATTCAAACATTACTTTTACCTAAAAATTATAAAACAAGAAATGCTATTGGTTACTTACTTATCCCTATTCTAAGAATTTTTGAAAATTCAAATTTAATAAATCCTATTCAAGAAAATATTAAAAAAATTACTAAAATATTGAAAAATGAATTCTATCAATCAAAAAGTCAAGAATTAGCTGAAAACATTTATGGGAAAATTCCTGTAATCTACACATCATATGAATTAAATTTCATAGGTAAAAGATGGAAAAACTTAATTAATATTAATGCTAAAATTCCTGCATTCCATAATTCTATTGAAAAAGTTAAATATAATGAAATTATGATATTTGACAATAAAATGTTCCCATTACACTCAATAATCATATCATCCGATAAAGACGATAATAATTCTAAGAATATTTTAAAAGAAATTAAATCAATCTTAAAAGATAAAAACATACCAATTACTCAAATGGGTATAAAAGGAGATAACTTTTTACAACAAGTTTTATCAACAATTTATCTAGGAGATTGGATCAGTTACTTTTTAGCAATCAAAAATAATCAAAATCCATTTGATGAAGATTTGATAGAAAGATTAAAATAGGTCAAAATTCTAAATAATATATGAAATATGTAATTGGTGTAGATTTAGGTGGAACTAAAATACATTCAGCACTTATAGATATGAATGGTAACATCATTAAAGAGTATAAAACACTTACTCAGAAAGATAAACCTAAAGAGATAATTATTAACAAAATTAAATATTCTATTAACAAACTTAAAAATAAAAATACTGTTGCAGTAGGAATTGGAATTCCTGGTGTTATTGATAAATTAAAAAATAAAATTTATCCTCCTAATATAAAACCGTTAAAAGGTACTAATTTATTTAAAGAATTAGATGAAATTAATTTACCTATTTTTCTTGAAAATGATGCTAATTGTTTCCTAAGAGCGGAAATGGAATATGGCGTTTCTAACAAATATAAAAACGTTGTAGCACTAACTCTTGGAACTGGATTAGGAGGCGCTGTTGCATTAAATAATACAATTATAGAATCAGACCATTATTCATCATGTGAACTAGGTCATATGACAATTGATAAAACTGGATATCTTTGCAACTGTGGTAATCATGGTTGTCTTGAAATGTATGTTTCAGGTACTGCAATTGAAAGAAGAACTAGAAGACATATTAATATTGGCGATGTTAAAACACAACTAGATGATAAAAAATTAGATACCACTAAAATTTACAGATCTTCAATAATTAAAGATAAATTGGGTAAAAAAATTATGAAAGATACAGGAGTATATCTTGGAATTGGATTAACTTCAATAATAAATATATTTAATCCAGATATAATTGTTCTAGGCGGTTCAGTATCAAAAATCTTACCCGAAATTAAAGCACATACAATTAAAGAAATTGAAAAAAGAATTGTAAATAAAAAACTAAAACCTAAAATTGTTAGATCAAAAATTAAACATGCAGGGACAGTTGGTGCAGGATTAGTTGCAATCAAAAATTATAATCAATCATTAAATACAAATGAGGCTAAAAATGATTCAAAAATTAAAAGAACATTATCAAAAATTTTTAAATGAATTTAAAGGAAGCTATTTCATATTTAGCATATTGTTTGTAGTAGGTATTTTCATACCGCCATTCATCCCTATTTCATTAGTTTATCTTAATATTAAAAGATATCATGAAGAGATTAAGTTCTTTGATATTAATTATAAAATCTATATTTTTTCATTAGCACTACAAATATTTTTATTAAATTTAATGAATAAAGATATGTTTAGTAAAATAATTCCAATCTTAATTTTAGGTGTTATTATTGGAACAATCATTTATATTCCTGCATATATAATTTTCAAGAAAGATTATCATGAGTATAAATTAACAAAATCTAAACATAAAATCAAAATAAAACTAAAATAATTATTTTAGTTACTTTTTCTTTATTTAAGCACATTAATTCTAAAATCATTTAACAAAGTATATAAAAAAGAATGAAATACTAAATCTTTAATGATTCTTAAAAAAATAACATTACATAATATTAGATCTTATACCCATGAAGAAATTTATTTTCCAAACGGCAGAGTATTATTATGTGGTGATATTGGTTCAGGTAAATCAAGTATCTTAATTGGGATAGAATTCTCGCTTTTTGGACTTAAAAGAGGAGAATTAAATGGTGATACACTTCTAAGAAAAGGAAAAAAGGATGGATATGTTGAGCTTGAATTTGAAATTGAAAATAAAGAAATAATAATAAGACGTAATCTTAAAAAAAGTGCTAAATCAATTAAGCAAGAATCAGGATCTATTAGTATAGACGGAAATAAAACTGAATGTACTCCTGTTGAACTAAGAGCAATTACCCTTGATATTCTTGGATATCCTAAAGATATTGTTTCAAAATCTAAAGATTTGGTATTTAGATACACTGTTTATACACCTCAAGAGGATATGAAACAAATTCTTAATACAAACAAAGAAGATAGATTAAATATCCTTAGACGAGTTTTTAACATTGATAAATATAAGAGAATTAGAGATAACCTTACAATCATAAATAAAGATATCAGAGAACAACTTAAACTTTGGGAAGGGCAGATTATCAATCTTTCAAATAAAGATCGTGAAAGGGCTGATTTGCTTCTTAAAATAAAGAATATTGTTGATCAAGCAAAAGAACTTTCCCCAAAATTACAAGAATCAATAAAACAAATTCAAATTCTTAAAAAGGAGATTGAAGCCTTAGAAATTATTGAATCCAATTATATGGATATTAAAAAAAATGTAACATTAAAATCTGAGCAAATTAACAATATTAAACAACAAATTAAATTAATTCAAAATGAACTTAATGTTGCAATTAAAGAGAATGAAAAATCTCAAGCAAAAATTAATAAAATTCTTACAAAGATTTCTAAACCTGAAGACGTAGTTGGAAAAGTAAAAGATATTGAATATCAAATTGAAAATGATGAAAAAGAATTTAATGAAAAACTTAACTTTAACAATATCACTAAAGAAAAGATTAAATCATTAAAAGAAAAAATTATAATTTACAAAACAGAAACTGCATCTAAAAAAAATTCACAAAAGTTAATACTTGAAAAAAAGCAAGAGTTAAAAAATCTTGAAACAGTTATGAAACACAAACCTGACCTAGAATCTAATTCCGAAAAAATATCAAAAATTATGGATAAAATTAAATCTATTAAGGTCGAACACGAATATAAAATTAATGAATTAACTAATAGTTCTAAAGCAATTAAAGAATTAAGTTCCTGTCCTACTTGCAAACAAGAAGTTTCTCCTGATCATAAACATTCAATAACTAAAGAAAATAAAACTCAAATTAAAACTTTAACTGAAGAATTAAATAAGCTAAAAATTAAAGAATCTGATTTTCAAGATAGAATTACTAAAAATAAAGAAAATATTGTTAGAATTTTAGAAAAGGAAAAAGAATACGAAAAGATTAAATTTGAGATAATTCATCTAGAAAAAGAATTTGCTGATTTTGACAAGAAAAAACTTATTTTAGATAACTATGAAAAAGAATTAATTGAATTAAAAACTAAAATTATTGATATTGAAATATTAAAGACTAAGAAAAAAATTATTTTTGAAAATAAGAAAATATTGACTGAATTACGTAAAGATTATGACTTGGTTAAAGAATATTATTTCCTTATTGAATCATTAAATAATAAAAATCAAAAAATAATTGAGTATAATAACTTTTTAAGTCAGCAAAATGATAAATTAAAAGCTCAAATTGTTGAAAAAAATATTCTTGATGAAAATATTGTAAAACTTAACTACGATGAAACTAAATTAAAAATCTCAAGATTAAAACTTGTTGAATTTGAAGAAGTAAGTAAGCAACTTGAAATTAATAAGATGGAAATTATCAAAGATCAAAATATGTTAGTAGAACGTAAAAGTACTATAGAAAAAGAAATAGAAGCTATGCTTGGAATTAAAAATAAGATTCAAAAGTATAGTGAATTAAAACTATGGCTGACAGATTATTTTTCTAACATTACAACAGTTATTGAAAAACATGTTATGCAAAAAGTACATGCAGAGTTTAATGAATTATTCAAGGAAGGTTTTTCTCTATTATTAGAAGATGAAATTATTAGTGCTAGACTTGATGAAGAATTTACACCTATCATTGAACAAAATGGATTTGAAGTTTCATTCGATAATTTATCAGGTGGAGAAAAAACTAGTTGCTCGCTTGCATATAGACTTGCATTAAATAAAGTTATTAATGACTGTATAGATGGAATTAAAACTAAAAATCTAATTATTCTGGATGAACCTACAGATGGGTTCTCCAATGAACAACTAGATAAAGTTAGAGAATTATTAGACTACATTAATATTCCACAAATAATTCTAGTATCGCACGAAAATAAAATTGAAAGTTTCGTTGAAAATATCGTAAGAATTACAAAAGATAATCACTCGTCAAAAGCTTTATTCTGAGTCAGTATTATCTTCAATTCTTATAGCTTTACCATTTACGATTGCATCACCAATTTTTCTTCTAGCAGATAATAAAATTCTGTGGAAAGTTGGTTGTGAGATCATCATTTTCTCAGCAGCATCGTTCTGGTTCAATCCATTTAAATCTTTCAATCTAATTGCTTCGTATTCACAATCAGTTAATAGAACTTCACCCATATCTTTTACCTTAACACCCTTAGGTTTGAATAAGATAAATTCAGGTTTGGATTCCACACGCCTACATCTTTTTGGTCTTGCCATATTATATATACACCATTTTAATTTTTAAAGTTAATGTTTAAGATATATATTCAATATAGAAATTTTTCAATTATCCATAGTTTAGAATATGTATCCTTACACCAAGGTTTGGATGATTACGGTTCATTTATAAAACTTGTGTATAACTAAAAAATTAATGGAATTATTATTCAGGTTAACTATTTTTAGTTACCCCTCAAAAGTAACTAAAAAGATAAATTTAAAAGGTATATATCAACACTTTAAAGTATGAAACTTGATCCAGGTAATATTTATGGATATGAATCAAATCCTAAATGTTTAGAATTATTAATAGCTGGCATGATTGGTCGATTTGAAAATGATAAAATCCCGCCTGTAAAAGTTCAAACTTTTAATCATGGTCAATCTTATGAATTATTACATCAAGATAAATACATATCATCAATTGAAGATGGTGGCCATCACAGACTTCTTGCAGCTTATCTTATGGGTGAAAAATTAGATGCAACAATTGTTAATAATGATTTAATTGCGTACACATGTGCATCTCAAGTACATCCAAGTCAAATGACAATTGAATCAAATTTTGAAACATATAATTATGAAGTAAATATTAATAAAAAAGAATATAGAAGTTTACCTGATTTGGAGACATATAAATCAAAGTATATTAAAGTTCATAATTCTCTTAAGTTTGGAACTGAAAATGAAATATTTAATGATTTCAAATATTATGAAAATATTATGAAAAAAATATAAAATTATTTTAGATGATTGATACAATTTATAGAAATCATTTTATGATTACCAAGTTCTGTTATTTCAAATTCTGATATTGAAGTATTCTTCATAGTACCCCAATTTTCAAACTCAGTATGTGGTAAATCATGAATAACAGTCAATAAAGCCATTTTAGTTCCACCATGACATGCTAAAACTACTGTTTCATCTTGATGCTTATCTAAAATTTCTAACATAAATTCTTTAACTCTTGCGCATAATTGCTCATCAGATTCTACATCCTCAGGCAAATTATTCCAATCCCAATCACGAGGAAATTGTTTACCTTGATATTTAGAAAAAAACCTTTCACGTAATCGCTCATCTAATTTAAGTTTTAAATTAGGATGATAAGGTAAAATTTCTTTTGCAGTATTAATAGTTCTTTGTAAATCACTAGAATAGATATGATCTATATGAGTATCTTTTAATCTTAAGCCAAGTTTTTTTGCTTGATCAATTCCCTTAGTTGTTAATTCACCAGGTAATTGACCCTGAATAATTCTATTTACGTTACCAACAGTTTGACCATGACGAAGAATAATTAATCTCATTCTAGAGATAAATCTTATTTGATTTATATTAGTTATGATTTGTTAATTTTATCAAGAACTATCTTCTTATCAAATCCACCACGTTGTTTTAATTTATTATTTCTCACAAACTCAAGTTTTAAATTTGATATTTTTTTATATTTTTTTATTGAATTAATAACTTCCATTACATCAGCTAATTCTTCAACAGATTCGTCTTCTAAAAATTCATTTACTTCTTCAAGTAATTTATTCTTCAATTCTTGCCAATACTCAGAATCAGATGCTATATGAGTTATAGGTTCACAATTATCTTTAATAATTATCTCAGGGATTTTATCTCTAACTAATTTAGGTAACATACATAAAATAATAGAATTGGAATTTATTAATTTATTTATTATTGATTAAATTTAAATTACCATTTAATACAATAGGTTGCATACCAACTATTTCATCAGTACAACTCATTTCAGGAATTGAATTTAATAAGTATAATTTCTTATCTAATACATGAGCAAAAGCCATTTCAATTAAACTATTTGCACCAACATAATTATTAATATTTTTTTTAGTATAATTTAGAACTAAAATTGCATCAGACTCCTTAATTAATTTAAAATAATATCTAAATAAGTCATCCTTTATTTTATTTGCAGCAGATTCTTTATTAGTTTCCATTTCCAAAGTCCCATTAGCATAATCTTCAGTTCTATGTGGAAGTATAACTTCATGACCGTAAGACGATAATATAGCTTTTATCTCAACCATTTCTTTTGAAAAAGTCATACTGGAGCAAACTGCAATTTTCATAAAATTAATTATAAATTATTAGTATATAATATTTTCTAGATTTTATATAAGCAAATATTTATATTAAAACAATATAAAACAAATAATAATGGAAGTTAAAATTTTAAATTGTTTAAAAGGTGCAAAAAAAGCAGAAGGATTAACAGTAGTTATAGATGTCTTTCGTGCTAGCAATACAATTATTTCTGCCTTAACTTCCGGTGCAAATTCTATTCGACCTATTGATGATTTAGATGAAGCTTACAAATTGAAAAAATCAAATAAAGATTATTTATTATTTGGAGAACGTAAAGGTATTACTTGCGAAGGATTTGATTCAGGAAACTCACCTCATTTAGTTTCAGAAATGAATTTAGATAAAAAAGATATTATTCTAACAACGTCAGCAGGATCAAAAGGTATTACTAATGCTAAGAATTCTGATGAAATCATTATTGCAAGTTTTGCTAATATTGATGTTGTTGTAGATTACATAAATGAATTAGACCCTGAGATTGTAAGTTTAGTTGCTATTGGATTAGAAGCTGAAAAGCCTGCAATTGAAGATGAATTATGTGCTAAATATATTATGAATAAAATTTTTGGAATACAATCTAATTTTAGTTTAATGAAATTAGACATTTTATTATCTGATGGATCTAGAAGATTAAAAAAATTAAATCAAGAAAAAGATTTAGATTTTTGTCTAAAATTAAATACTTCAATTATTATTCCGCGGTACGATAAGCAATTAGGAATTATCACTAAATAAATTAGTAAAACTATTTCTTAAAAATTAATAAATTATTACTTAATTATTGAACTAATTTAATTTAGAAATGAAAAATGGCGTCGAGACTGGGATTTGAACCCAGATATCCAGAGGAAACTGGCTCTCAAGGCCAGCGCAGTACCAGATTGTGCCATCTCGACGTAATAAAGAGAAAGAAATAGAACTCATTTATAAAATTAACGAAATTTTAGCAATTATAATGACCTAATGGAGTAAACGTTAAAGATTGACCACTCTTTTTTTCAATTAAGTTACAACCTTTACCTATATTTACATCAACCATATAATAATATTTTACTAATTCAAAAGGTTCACCATAATCCTCATGCAATCTCACAATAACTTCAGAGTTAGTACTTCTTGCAGGGGGAGCTGAAATTAAATCTAATGGATTAATATGAATTGTATAATTTGTATTTCCCGAATATTCAGGTAATAAAAAAATTCTAGAATATCCATCACGTACATAAAGTGCAGATGTTATTTCACCATCAATACGATTAATTATATCTACCAAATCCTTTCTTTGAGAATCAGATTGAGCTTCTGAAACATTGTGAACAATTACAGAAAAAATAAACATAAATACAAACATAATAAATCCAAGCATAATTACAAATTCCAATGCCATTTGTGCTTTCTTCATCTTACGGTCACATTAACATAATTACCATGAGAAGTAATATTAAATTCTTTTTTACCTCTAGCTACTAATTCATCCATAGTATATATATCTAATAAATTCATATCAGTTACATTAACAAATGTGGGAAATACATATGATAGATTCCCGTAATTTGTAGAAAGATTTATCTCTAGCTCACTAATACAACTCTCTCCTGGAGGAACAGGACTACATGATGCAAACGTAGTTCTTTCAGTAATTTTCAACCCTGAAACACCTTCTGGAAAACTTACACGATAGACTGTTTTTGCATCCTTACCATAATAATACATAGTTTCAATTACATTAATCAATTCATTACCAATTTGATTAATTTGATTACCAGCTATACCTTCACTTGATTTATCCATGTATTTTGAAAAGAAAAACATAGATGGAACTAACATAGTAAATGCAACACCAATAATTAATAAAAATTCAATAGAGGATTGACCTTTCTTTTGAAAAAACATAATTAAATATTATTTAGAAAATATAGTTTATAAAAGTTACTAATAAAATAAAGAAAAAGTTAAAAAATAAAAAAATTAAATAGCTTCTGCAAAAATATCTCCAGAAATTGTGTGAGAAAATGCACCACTACTATCAGCAAAATAGTATGAAACATCTACACCTACTTTACCTTTATTACCTGAAGCAAGACCCATAATATCAACTAAATCGTTAGTTGCACATTGAAATCTAATATTTGCTTTTTTACCATTTGGAATAACAAGACCGTTATCAGGTGCACCAGTTTCATCAATATCCAAAAATGCTCCACCTGCTAATACAATGTCAGGTAAATTACCTGTTCCCATTTGGTCACAGTTTGCTAATGCTGCATCAGTTGCAGGATTAATAAGCGCTAATGAATTAATTTTAATAGGCTCACCAAAACCATTTTCTACTTGAACGATAACTTGACCATTAGTAGCATCAATTAAATAATCAGTACAAGATAATTGGTTACTAAAAGTACATCTTTCTGGAAGGAATTTTGAAGGACTCAAAACACCTAAATAATTTAACGCTGCAATTGCTAATAAAGCAACTAAAAATGCCCAACCATAAGTAGTTAAGAATTCCAATGCAGACTGTGCTTTTTTATTGAAAATCATAATATTCATCTCATTTTAATAATATATTAGATTTATTAACAAAAATCCTATTTAAATCTTTCGTTGGAATTTATATTCATTCGCTCTATAAAAGCAATAAATATCCCTCAATACAGTCAAATTTTTATAAAAGAACGATTTCTTAACTTATATGAAAATAGGTAATGTTGAAATTAAAAATCCAACAATTCTTGCACCAATGGCAGGAATCACTAATTTACCTTTTAGAACTTTATGTAAAAAATATGGTGTTGGATTATCATATACAGAAATGGTTTCATCTGAAGCTTTAACTAGAAATAGTGAAGAATCATTTAGAATTATTGATACTGACCCTAAAAATAAACCTACAACTATTCAAATTTTTGGATCAAATGAAAATAGAATTTTAGAATCTGCCAAGATAATTGAAGATAAAAAATTATGTCAAATTATCGATATTAATTTTGGATGCCCAGCTAATGACATTTACACTCAAGGTGCAGGTTCAGCTTTACTTAAAGATATTCCAAAAATGAAATCAATTCTAAAATTACTAAAATCTGAAATTAATTTACCAATTACTGCAAAAATTAGAACAGGAATTTCAAATCATGATAAAGCATTAGAAATTGCAAAAGCAGTTGAAGATTCTGAAGTAGATGCAATTGCTGTACATGGAAGAACTAGAAAGCAAGGATATTCAGGAACTGCAGATTGGAATGTTATTAAAGAAATTAAAAATAATTTATCAATCCCAGTTATCGGAAATGGAGATATAAAAGATCCAAAAATTGCTAAAGAATATTTAGATAATAACTATTGTGATGCTTTAATGATTGGGCGTGCAAGTATTGGAAACCCATTTATTTTCAAACAACTAAATCATTATTTTGAAACGTCAGAAATAATTACACAAACTTCAAAAGAAAAAGTTTCTGATTTCTACGAATACTTAGATATAAGTCAAAAACTTGAAAGAGTTAAAATTCCTGCAATCAAAACTCAAGCTCAATTTTTTACAAAAGGCACGGAGAATTCAACTGAGTTTAGAAACCAATTGACTAGATGTAAGACTATTGAAGAAATAAAAGAAAAAATGAATAATTTTCTAAAAAAATTAGAATAATTATTTTTTAATTTTAATTGCTTGATTTGGACAATAAAATCCAGTTTTCTTATCGAATTTAGTATGATCAGTGATTTTTGCAAATACTTTCCCATCTTCTTCAACAAGTTCAACACCTTGATCACCGGAGATCTGAATACATTTTTCACATGCACCACATAATGACCTATCAATTTCAAACTTAGTATGATCTAATTCTTTAAGAATAATGGCGTCACCAGGACAGTTATAGATACACTTCCCACAAAATGAACAATTAGAAGGATTAGTAAATTCAACGTAAACATTATCGTTGTCGTGTTTCATTTCGTAACAATCGCTTGGACATAATTTTATACAATTTTCACAAGCAGTACATTTATCTTTTTCAACATGATTTATTTCAAAACATCTCATATTTATTGCCCTGTCTATTTAATAATTTTAAAATAATTAATTCAATTAAAAACCTTTTGTTTAATATTGCTTATTTTGAGCAGATTGGACACTTAGGATTTTTCTTTAAATTAATTAAATTATATTGATAATTCCAAATATTAAAACGTATCATATCTTTTGTTGGCATTTCTCCAGTCAAAAATTTAATACCTTCATTTATTGCAATACTTGAAACAGTATTAGTGATAGTATTTAATACACCAAATTTAGAACATTTTCTAGATGGCATACTTTCATTATAAATACAATTTAAGCATGGCTCATCGTTACCAATCTTATTTTCAAAGAAAGTAATAACACCAGTATCTTCAAGCGCAGCTAAGTGAACTAAGGGAATATTATTTTCATAACAATATTTGTTAACAATTAATCTAGTTTCAATATTATCACTACAATCAAAAATTAAATTTCCTTTTAATAATTCAGAAGCATTATCAAGAGTTAATCTATCAGTTGAAACATTAACTTTGATTTCAGAATTTGAAGCTAATAATTTTTCTTTTGCAACTTCAGCCTTTAATTTATCAACATCAGACTCATCATATAAAATTTGTCTTTGAAGATTTATTAATTCAATAGTATCAAAATCAATTAGATTAATTGTACCAAGACCAAATCTTGCGAGTAAGTTTGCACATACACTACCAAGCGCACCTACACCAACTAAAGTTACTTCAGAATTAAGTAAAGTTTCTTGTTTTGTCTCACTTAAATTTTTATAAACTGTATGCCTACAATATCGTTCTAAATTCATAATAAAATAAAATAAAGAAATGTTGTTTATAAGGTTTAGGTTTAATTAATAAAGTCTAGACTTTACTTCATCCAATAAACTTTTTGATTGTTCTAAAGAATCTCCAAATGTAACAGCAATAAATTTACCATTATGATTTAACATACTAACATTCATTGGTATGAATCCGTATGGTTTTGAACCATCATATAATAAATCGCCAGCTTTTTCCTTTAATTGATTAAATGTTACAGGTTCATCTAAAATTAAAGTTTTAGTTTGATAACTACCTATAGATTCATGTTTATATTTTAACTTACTTAATAAATCAACAATATGGGTTGATCCATTCAATCTCGCATTATTTTCAGATACATAAACTCCTGATTTAGATTCTAAAAATTCAACACCAAAAACACCTATATACCCTTCTTCAGACATAGCATCACTAATAGTAGCCGCACATTCAACCATATAATTTGCATCACGAGATTGTGTAGGAAAACTATTACCTGCATGAGAAAAATTATAAACTTTTTTATCAGATAAAACAATATAATGAGACTTACCATTAGTGTCAATCATATATTGAATATTAACTTCATTTTTTAAATTTAATTTTGACTCCACTATAACGTTTTCAATCCCTAAATCTTTTATTTCATCCAATTCTGATAAATTTGATTGATTGATTGAAAAAATATTTGCACCACCAGCTGCAGTTAAATCTTTAATAATAACATCTCCAGTTATAGGTAAATATTTTTCAACAAGCATATCTAATGAATTTGAATCTGATAAAGAAACTTTTTCACCTGGTACTACAGGCAAACCTAAATTTTGACAAAAATTCTTAAAGTATGATTTATCATAAAATTTCAATGTAGTATTTGCATCAGAACCTAATAATTTTGCACCAATATGTGATGCTGCAGCATTTTCTAAAGGACCAGAATATCTTGGAACGTAAATTAGATCACTTGAAAAATTATTAAGCCAAGTTGAAAAATTATCATCAGACATCATTAATTCAGGTAAAGTTTTTGAACCATCTTTTTCAAAAACATAAATATTATCAGTACCATAGCCTAAAGATCTTATCCATTTATGATAATCATGATCATAATCATCAGTTAATAAAAGAATATCATCTTCTCTTGCAACAGTCAACATAGAATCATTTTTTTTAGAAATTAAAGGATGTCTTTTTTCTAAACCTAAATCTGGTTGAGATCGATATTCATGCGCAAATAGAACTGTTGATTCATCACCTAATGAATCTCTGAATGAATTTAATTTGTTCATTTATAATCCCTCATAAAGTTTTGAACAAAAGTATTTATTCTCTTATAAAAATTTTTATCTAATAAATCTTTTTCAGGTAATCTCAAACCAGGATTAACAGTATTTATCTCAATCAGTTTTTCATTAATAAAATCCAAACCACCAATATAAATTTTATCATCATATAATGTTGATGCTATCTTTTCAATTGCTTGCCTTTCTTTTTTTGAAACTTCAATTTCTGAGTTATAAGATCCACCGGCATGTAAATTACATAATATACTGCCTTCCATAGGAAAACGATTAAACATTGCAATAGCATCAACGCTATTTTTTGAAATTAAAGTTATTATTCTTTTATCTCCTTGCTTATATTCTGGCATAAACCTTTGAGCAACAATTACATCTTTACCATGGTTTGTTTTTTCCCATAGATGATCCTCTAATGATAAATCGTAAGTTACTTTTTCAATTCCCCTGCCGCATCCTTCATTATTAGGTTTTAGAATTGCAGTTCCAAAATCCTTAATTGCATACATTAAATCATCAATAGAATTACTAAATACACTATCAGGCATATGTTCTAAAATAACTGCTTTATCACAATATGATTTAAGTGCAGTATCATACATATTAGTACCATTCAATATTGGAATTCCTTTTGATTCTAAGTTATTATCTAAATAATTTAATAATTTTATATCAGGACTTTGACCTTTCATAATTACAAGATCCATATTAGGTAATTTTTTTTCAGATAAATCGTAACCTAAATTATAATCATACATGTTTATAGTTTTATGGTGATGTCTTAAATTAACATCTACTTCATTTTTTAAAGATATATCATCAGAAGTAAAAATGTAAACATCATTATTTGGATTATCAAGTAAAGCATTTCCAACCAATAATCCTGATGAACTCAATCTCCCGCCTAAATCTTTAACAGTATTATTTGAATAAATTGCAATTTTCATTTATTATCACCGTATGGTTTTAATCCATGACCAACTAACCAATTATCATCATAAAAATTACCTGCATATCTAAAACCATCATCTGCTAAGATTGCTGCAATATTTGCATCAGCAGGGATTTTTTCAATAACTTTTTTAATAACGTGGATTACACTACCAGCTGAACCACCAGATAAAATAGCTTCTTTTTGAGCAAGTTCTCTTGCAGCATATAAAGCATCTTCATCAGCAATTTTTACAACTTCATCAATATATCCATAAGTATAATTATCTGGAACAAAACTTAATCCAGGACCTTGAACAATATATGGTTTAAATGAACCGCCAGAGATTACTGAACCTTCAGGTTCAACACCAATAACTATTAGATCGGGATTTTTTTCTTTTAAATATTTTGCAGAACCTGCTAAATGTCCACATGTTCCTACTGCGCCAATCAGATAATCAACTTTACCTGATAGGTCTTCATAAATTTCAGGACCTGTGGATTTATAATGAGCCATTAAATTATCAATACTATAATATTGTTCAGGCCACCAAGAATTTGGTACTTCTTTAAGTAAATCTTTTACTTTTTGAATTCTTACGGGTTGATAAGCACCATGTTCATCAGGATTTGGAACAACAATAAGATCTGCACCGTATGCTTTTAACATATTTTTTTTTAAATCATCAGTTTTAGGATCTACTACTAAAATTACATCATAACCCTTAATAGCACCAATTGCACCTAATGCATAACCTAAATTTCCTGATGTTGATTCAATTATTGTCATGCCAGGTTTTAAATCGCCACGCTCTTCTGCTGCTTCAATCATACCTAATGCAGAACGTGCCTTCATACTACCTGTTAAATTATATGACTCTAATTTTGCATATACATTTGCTTGATTTTCATTAAAGATTCTATCAAGCTTTACAGTTGGAGTATTTCCAATCAAATCCAATTTATTTTCCAATAAAACCATGTTACCCTTCTAGTCTAAAAGAGACTATTCACTCTACAATAAGAAAACCATGAAATATTTAAAAAACTGATTGAGGCTTTTATTTGTAAAAAAGATAAATTTATATATGAATAAGTCCATTTAACAAACATGGATAAATATATGTCAAATTCTGAAAAAGAAATTATTAAGCAATTAGAGCTAGATGCAAAAACACCTTTCGCTAAAATTGGTAAAAATACCAAAATGAGCCAGCAAAGAGTAAGTTACACAGTAAATGCATTAGCATCAAAAAATATTATCCAAAATTTTTACACTCTTATTGATTATTCTAAATTTGACGTACTAATGTTTAGAGTTTATATGCAATTAAATTATATTAATGAAGAAAAATTAAACAAATTCATTAATTATCTAAAAAAAGAAAATCATACTGCATGGATTAATTCATGTGGTGGAAGATATGATTTAATTTGTACATTTTTTGCTTCAAATCCATCTCAATTTAACAAAACTCTTAGAAAAATTATGGCTAAGTTTCCAAATCAAATTTTAGATTATACTGTTCTTACAACTATTGTAAATAGAATTTTCAAAAGAAAATACTTTTTCCAAAATAATGATTTATTAGATCAACACATTGTAGGTGGAGATCGTGAACCCGTAAGTGTTGATGAAACAGATCTACAAATATTAAATACAATTGCAGAAGATGCAAGAGTTAATGCATGTAAAATTTGTAATAATTTAAACCTAACATCTAAAACTGTTATTGAAAGAATTAAGAAATTAAAGGAAAGAAAGATTATCAGAGATTTTAAAACGCTATTAAATCCTGAAGAATATGGTTACGAAACTAATGTATTCCTAATTAGATATCATAATATTTCAACAGATATTGAAAATAATCTAATTAATTTCTTAAAACATCATAAAAATGTTTTATGGGTTGTTAAAACATTAGGTGAATGGGATATTGAAGTTGTAATTGAAACAAAGAACCACCTAGAAGAGCGAAAAATTAAACGTGAACTAAGAGACAACTTCGGAGTTTTAATTCAACAGATCGACACTATGCCACTTTATGAAACGCATAAACTGAACTATTTTCCTAAATTTATTTTAGATAGAACTGATGGTGATGAATAAAAGTTTATTTGCAATTTATGCAAAGTTCTTTTTCTTTTTTTTCATACAAATTTTTCTTAATTTTTTTAATTAAACCCATATAATTTGCTTGATCCATTTGATAATCCTTGAATCTATTTTTAGATGATCCTTTAGCATATTCTTTAAGATATGAATTAATTTCTATTTCTAATTCAACAACATCATTTAAAGGATATTTTTCTTTTAATTCATCAAAGATTAATTGATACTTTTCATTCATATCTTCATAACCAAACATTTCATACAAGTAATTAGATGATAATTTTAAATCTTCAAAAGTAAACTTATCTTGATTGACAAACATATTCCACTCCATAATAAACCGTTTAAAGTTTTTCTCTAAATAATATAAGAATTCTTTTTTTGCTTCATATGGAGGTTGATGAATAATAGTTAAATCATATTGAGGAGTATAATATGTTTTGAATAAATCTTGCTTAGATCTAATAGAACAGTGTTTATTACCATTTTCATAAGTTAATCTTGTTGCGAGTAATAAAGAAAAATCTTCCCCCCTGTAAACATCTTTAGGGTAAAACATTTTTTCTGCAAAACCTGAACGAATAATCATATTACCTCCAAAACCAAAGAGAGTTCTTTTCAAAGAATCATCGGAAGATAAGTGAGTTAGATCTCTATCCATTGAAGAAAATTTACCCCAAGACTTTAATGGGTCAGGATTTGTGATTTTTGTAGTTCCATTTTTTTCATAAGGCGCAGTAATTAAATGAATATCTGGATTTTCTTCAAGTAATTGTTTTGCTTTAATAATATATTTAGGCCTTACTAACTCATCATCATCAATTTGAATTATAATATCATAATTGTGCATTACAGAATATAAAAAACCTAAAGTTCTAATTTCAGGATAACCTTTTACTGAAAAAAAATCTGATTGATATATTTTAGAATCTTCTAGTACATCAGTATTAGTATAAATTCGATAATTGAAATGACTTAACTCCATTGACTTTTGAAGTTTCTTTAAAATTTCATCATCATGGGAAATCAAACTATTTGCAGCAGTGCCTATAATCATAAGCTCAAGCTCAACGTCATCAGGAATTATTAATGTGTTAATACTTCTGATAGTATCTTCAAAAGTATTTTTGATCTCATATTCATCAAGAGAAGTTGGATGATCAAATACATGCTTTTCAGACTCATCAACATCAAAGTATACATTAATAACCATTACATATTTTTTTTTCAAACACTACACCTAAAATAGGTAATAGGTATAATACTTAATAAGTTTATCATTAACAAGCTAAAGAAATAATGGAATATAGAATTAAAATAATTAAAGAGATTTACCTAACTCTTCAGGTAAGTCAATATCAAGTTCTTTTTCCTCAACTGGTGTTTTTTCAAAATATGATTTACCAATTTTAGATAATAAATTAAATTTACAGTATTCAATAATACCTTTTTTAGTTAGAACAGTATCAATTATTTCACCATCTCTTTTGATTGGATCAATTAAACCATCAACAATTAATTCTTCTAAAGCAATTTCTTGTAAAACTAATCTTAAAGCTCTTAACTCATCATTAGTCATATTTGCAGTAGTCTTCATCAAAATTCGAATAGTTTCTTTATCGATATATTCCATAAATTATAGAATCTTTTTAGTGTTTAAAAACATTATCAATCTAAAATAGATATAATATTAATTAGAAATATAAATTAAATAAAAATGGAATAAAAAAAGAAATAAGATTATTTTTTACCTTTAGGTTTCTTAATCTTAAAATTAATTACTTCATGAGTTGTAATAATTGAATTTGGAATATAAATAATATCTCCATGTTTATTTTCAACTAATGTTTCAATTAAGTTAATAGAAATAACTTTACCCTCAATATCTTTAATTCTTATTAAATCATTTAAATTTATGAAGCTTTTCTGCTTAATCATAATACCTGCAATAAAATTAGGTACGAAATCTTTAATACCTAAGATAATTGAGATTACAACTAAAACAATTAATGCTGTAAAGATAATTAAAAACATTGTAGTAGTAAGACCTAATTGATTTAATGCCATAATCATAGCAATAAAATAAACAAAGTATCTTGTAAATACTCCAATAATCTCTTCTAATGAGAATTTAACACCAGTAGTTTTCTTAATAAAATAATCAACATTAAACTGATGTAATATTTGAGTTACAACTTTACCAACAAACTTACCAACTATTACGCCAATAAAGAATATTACTAAAGCAATTAATAATTGCGAAACAACACCTGTAAATGCATCTTTTAAGATTTGTACAGGTTCTGAAATTAATTCACTAATTTCCATAATAGTATAATACAAATTAATTACTTTTAAAGGTTATGCTTTTTAAAAGGAAATAATAGAAAAAAATAAAGAAATTAAGAATAAAAAAATAAATTACCTAAAAAGGAAGTAATGGTCTTATGTAGGGAAAAAATAACATAAATAAAATTAGTACTAAAAAGAATGTACTAATCCATCCCCATATTTTAAGAGCTCTTTCCTTTTTTAGGAACTTTAATAATACAGCTCGAACCATTCTTCCACCGTCAACAGGACCAAGTGGAGTTAGATTAAATAACCCAATACCAATATTAAGTAAGTATAACCAAAAGAAAAACTGATACAATGCCTTTAATGCTTTAAGACTAAATGAACCATATTTAGCAGTAAATTCAGGGTTATCTTTCAAATTTTGAGAAGGATTAACACCTATAAAAGCAGATTCTGAATTATCAGGATTATTTGTTAAAACTAATTCAATATTATCATCTTGAGTTTCAATAAATATTGTATCGCCTGGATTTTTAGTACTTAAAACTTCACTAAATTGAATTAAATCTAATGTTTCTTCTCCATCAATAGAATAAACAATATCATTTATTTCTAATCCATACTCAAAAGCAGGAGTTTCATTGATAACATTAGTAATCATAATTCCATCATACATCACACCTGCAGAAAGCATAGGTGTTAATACAAATACATATACAACTAGTGAAAATATACCAAATAAAATGTTTGCAAATGGTCCAGCAGCAAAGATTCCTAATTGTTGCCATACCTTTTTTCGTTCAACTTGTTTTTCATCAGGCTCAACAAAAGCGGCAGGTATTAATGGTATGAAAATTGAAAAGAATGCAAAACCTGAAGATTTAATTTTAACCTTATGAAGTCTTGCGATAATACCATGTGCATACTCGTGCACAATAGCAATTAAAATAATACATGTAATCCAGTAAAAGAAAGGAACATAAAATACGCCTTTTGCCTTAATTGGAAGTACGGGTGCAACACCTGGTTGTGCAGCTGGATTAACAAATAAATCTACTAAAGATTTCATCAATAATACTGAAATTAGTACCATCCCAATAAATCCAGTTATAATACCAATAATTGAAAATATAGTCCAAAATTTAGGATGTTTCTTTGAAGTACTCTTCATAAACTTCAAACCAATCTTTGTTCGATATAACAACATGTAGAAAACAGGGAATAATATATTCTCTCTATCAATATTTTTTCTTTTAATATAAAGAAAAATTACAAGTATGATTGCAAAACTAATTGCACATAGAATTTGAAAATCCATAATAAAAAAAAATTAAGAAAGATATTTATTTCTTTCGTTTTACTCTTAAAGCAGTACCGGAACATTTCCGACAGCTACTTTTACCTGCAAGAACTTTCATAATAGTAGTTTTTGTAACAGATTTACAATCTCTACATACGAATCTGTTCTTGAAAAGTCTTGTATCAGCTTCTGGGAATTTTGCCATTTTAGATAACCTTAATCGTTTTTAATTTGTTTCATAACTTTATCATCTAAGATAGTCCAATATAAAATTCCATTACCTTCAACTAAATCACTGAATTCTTCAGGAATTTCAATATCGAAAGTTTCGAAATTTTCACTATCCATAACATTAGCGTGATTTCCGCTAATAGATAATACTTGCGCAGTTCTTTTATCAACAATAGGAACGTCTACAGGATCATGACCTGGAGATACGAAATTTCTTTTTTTGCCGTCTAATAAACCAACTGCCATTAAATTTACTTTTGCGTGACCATGTTTACCAGGTCTTGAAGTGGAAGTATCAACTACTTTACATGCAACACCATCAATTACGATGTATGAGCCTTTTCGTAAGTGACCAATACTTTCTTGTTTTGTGTTAGACATTTTAAATAACCTTAAAATTTTTAATATAAACGCACAATAATTTGAGCATAAACAGTATTGAAGTGATTATGGCCAGTATTTAAATATTTGCATTTATATAAGAATAAAATTATAGGTTATTTATAAATTAACCCCTTTATTAGCGATTTTGAAAGTACCACATAACTATATACACAATAAAGCCGACAATCATCATAAAAAAGGCTATCCACTGTGCTGCAAAGAATAAATGAAACTTATTTATTTTTTTACCAAACAAAGTTATTTCATCAGACATATACTATAATAATTAGAATTTATTTAAAAAATGATTGAAAAAAACAATATAATTGAAAATTGATAAGCATTAGAATTAAAAATTCTAATATAAAAGAAAAAATGAAAAAGTTAACAATTTTTAATTGCCATCATTTCAAATGATAATTTTGCACTTTCACACATAATTAATTTGTCACCATTACTCAAAATAGAAGGGACAATATCGAAAAATGCAGGACCAGTTCCATCTTTATTTGGATAATCAGTTTTAATTTCAAAATAATTAGTTCTATCTATATCAACAATATGCTTATTTTTTGTATCTAAATTTGAACCTACAAAATTTACAGATATTTCTTTAATCGCTCGTGATCCGCTATTTAACATATGGAATTTAATTTGTTGATTTTCAGAATCATAACAAATTGATTCAGAACCGCCTAATTCTAAAATACTTATTTTTGCTTTTGAGCCACATTCCATTAAGTCAAGATTACTCATTGCACTGTTTTTAGAATCTTCAGAATTTAATTTAGGAATACATCCGGAAAAAATTAATAATGAGCCAATTAATAATATTATACTAAATAATTTTATTTGCTTCATATATTATTTATTATTTAATGATATAAATAACTAACTATAGCAATTTTCTGCAAAATATTTATTGATAAGAATTGATATTAAATTTTTAAAAAAAATAAAAACACTATCGAATAAAATATTCTCTGTGCATTTTTTTATAAATAAAAAAAATATATGATCCTAAGGATCAATTAATTTAATCTACTTTTAATCATCTTTAGACGAGTAAAGTTTTCTCTTTCTTGTTCTTCTAAAACAAACTTAATATGTTTTTGAGTATTATCAAGTTTAGGAATTTGAATATGTTCAAGAGAATTTACTCTTCGTTTAACCTTCTTAATTTCATCAGCTAATGATTTAATAGTAATCTCAAGTGAAGACAACTCAATTAAATCTTTGAAAAGCTTTTGAAACTTTTCAATAACTTCTTTCATTTGAGGAGAATTACCTAAATTATTATGAACTTCATTTTTAATCATAGCGCTCATTTCAGGTAATTTTAATCCCATGATATTCTTAAACTGAACATCAATATCAAATGTTTCCTTAGCTGAATAAGATAAAGAACGGCATCTATTAATACCAACGTAAGCGATTTCTAAAGACAGACTTTTATAAGCAGTTTTAGTCTCAGCTAAAATACTTTTTTTCTTATCTTTATAGTCTTTTACAATTCCCATAAACTTATTGATTAAAGCGTCTTGTTTCTTTTTCAACAAACTATGACCTTTTTTAGCTAAAGCTATTTTACCTTTAATCTCAAGTAATGAGGATCTTGTTGGACTGATATTTAATATGTCTGCCATTTTTTGTATCTACTTTTTTCTACTTGTGCCCTTTTGGGTATTAATAGGATGATATTTTTCGATTAAATCTTTGGATAATTTCTTAAGTTCTCCCATAGGGATGTCTTCTAAAATTTGCCAACCAATATCTAAAGTTTGATTGATGTGCCTATTTTCCTTAAAACCTTGATTTACAAATTCAGTTTCGAATTTATCTGCAAATTCTAAGTATTTTAAATCTCTATCAGATAACGCACTCTTACCAACAACTGCAACTAAATCTCTTAGTTCTTTACCAGTTGCATAACAAGCATATAACTGATCAGCCATTTTAGCTGCATCTTCTCTAACTTGACCACTACCAACTTTTAATCTGGATAAAGATCCAAGAATATTAATTGGTGGCATTAAATTATGTTTAGCAAGTTCTCTATCAATAATGATTTGACCTTCAGTAATATAACCAGTTAAATCAGGAATTGGATGAGTTTTATCATCACCTGGCATAGTTAAAATTGGTAACTGAGTTACAGATCCAGTTGAACCTTCAATTTTACCTGCTCTTTCATAAAGCATTGCAAGATCAGTATACATGTAACCAGGATAACCTCGTCTACCAGGAACTTCTTGTCTTGCTGCACTAATTTCTCTTAGAGCTTCACAATAATTAGTAATATCAGTCATAATAACTAATACGTGCATGTTCTTTTCATAAGCTAAATATTCTGCAGTTGTTAATGCAACTCTAGGAGTCATAATTCTTGCAACTGAAGGATCGCTTGCTAAATTTAAAAAAAGTACAGTGTTTTTTAGTGCACCAGTTTCTTTGAATTCTTTCTTAAAAAATTCTGCTTCTGCATGGCTAATACCCATTGCTGCAAAAACTACTGCGAAGTCTGAACCATCTAAAACAGTTGCTTGTCTCGCAATTTGTGCAGCTAATTTATTATGCGGCATTCCAGATAATGAAAAAATAGGTAACTTTTGACCTCTAACTAATGGCATCATGCAATCAATTGTAGATACACCAGTTTGAATAAATTCATCAGGTTGGATTCTTGCAGCAGGATTAATAGGACTACCGTTAATATCTTTTGAAACTTCTGGAAAGTGTGGTAAACCATCAATTGGATTACCCATACCGTCAAAAATTCTACCAAGCATATTTTTAGTAACTCCCATTTTTGCAGTTTTACCTGTAAAAGTTACTTTAACATCTTCAGTAGAGATACCTTCAGTACCTTCGAAAATTTGAATAATAGCTTTATCGTTATGAACTTCTAAAACTTGACCATTTAACTCTCGACCATCTTCAAGAGTGATTTTTGCAAGTTCTTTAAAAGCTACACCTGAGATACCTTCAACAACAACTAAAGGACCTTTAATAGATTTAATTTTTTTATAAGATTTCATTTTAAATCACTCACTTGAAATATGCTCTAATTTCTTTATTCAATTTATTTAGAGTTTCTTCGTATTTTTCGTTGTCTGCATACTTCATTTGACCAATGTCTTCAACAATTTTTGAAGCTTCAACTTCGTCAGAAGTAAATTTATTTTGTTTGATTGCTTCTAAACCAACTTCAAAGAAGTCAATTAAATTATCAACCATCATAAATTGTTTTTCTACAGGACAATACATATCAACATCGCTGAATGCGTTTTGTTGTAAAATATCTTCTCTAACTAATCTTGCAGCAAGTAGTAAGAACTGTTCTTCTTGAGGTAATGAATCTTTACCAACTAATTGAGCAATTTCTAATAATGAAGATTCTTTTTGCAAAAGAGTCATTGCAGCAATTCTATTTTTACTCCAGTCTTTATTGATATTTTCATCATACCATTCATCAGTTTTATCAGTATAAAGAGAATAACTTTGTAACCAGTTAATTGCCCAATAATGTCTTTTTGCAGCAAGTTTTGCGTCAAGCGCCCAGAATACTTTTACAATTTTTAAAGTATTTTGAGTTACAGGTTCAGAGAAATCTCCACCAGCAGGACTTACAGCTCCAATAACAGTTACTGAACCTAAGTCGCCGTTTAAAGTATTAACTCTACCAGCTCTTTCGTAAAATTGTGCTAATTTATTTGCTAAATATGCAGGATAACCTTCTTCACCTGGCATCTCTTCTAATCTACCTGAGATTTCTCTCATAGCTTCTGCCCATCTTGAAGTGGAATCTGCCATTAAAGCAACATTATAACCTTGATCTCTGTAATACTCAGCAATAGTCATACCTGTGTAAACACTAGCTTCTCTAGCTGCTACTGGCATGTTAGATGTATTTGCAATTAATACTGTTCTATCCATTAATGGTTTACCAGATTTTGGATCTTTAAGTTCAGGGAATTCTCTAAGAACTTCAGTCATCTCATTTCCTCGTTCACCACAACCTACGTAAACAATAATTTCAGCATCACACCATTTTGCAATTGCTTGTTGAGTTACAGTTTTACCACAACCAAATGGACCAGGAATAGCACACTGACCACCTTTTAGAGTTGGGAAAAATAAGTCGTAAACTCTTTGACCAGTAATTAATGGAGTGTTAGAATCTTCTTTAACTGAATATCTTCTTGGTCTTTTAATAGGCCAAACTTGTTTCATAATTACAGAAGTTCCTTCAATTTGTGCAACTTCTTCAACAACAGTTTTTTCACCGTTATGAATTTTAGTTACTTTACCATTAACACCGATTGGAACTAGAATTTTATGTGTAATTAATGATGTTTCTTTAACTTCACCAATTACTTGTCCTTCGGATACGTGGTCGCCCACTTTTACTGAAGGTTTAAAATCCCATTTTTTATCTTCATCTAAAGCTTTTACAGAAATACCTCGTGCAATAAAATTACCTGAAGCCTCCATAATTTTGCTTAATGGTCTTTGAACACCATCATAAATACTTGTTAATAAACCAGGACCTAATTCAACACATAATGGTTGACTTGTATTTTCTACAGGTTCACCTGGAAGTACACCATCAGTTTCTTCATATACTTGAATTACTGATACGTTTTCATGAATTTCAATTATTTCTCCTAATAACTTTTCATCGCCAACTTTTACTACGTCATTGATTTTTGCATTAGGAATATCTTTAGCTTTAACAACAGGACCTGAAATTGTTATAATTTGACCTGATATATTTGCTTGTTTTTTTTCAGCCATAATACTCACCTAATCTTGTTTAATATTGATTCCAATTGTATCTCTTACAATGTCATCAATATCATCATTTGATTCATCACTAAGTTCCGTATATCTATCAGGAATCTTAACGAAGATTTTATTTTCAAATTCAATTTTTCTTTGAACGTCAACTTTAATCTTTTCATATATGTATTCATCAATCATGATAGTTTCAAATTCAGAAGTTCTAACTAAATCTAAAATTTCTTCAGATGTAGTTTTTCTATTAACTTCCCTAATATCTTTTATACCACAAAGTCCGAATCCCACAATTGTTGTTGATGTTCCAATAAGCGTAATCATAATATCACCATTAAATTATTGCACTCTTAATTTCATCTGGTGAAAATCTTGCATGATTTAATTTCAACAGAATTCTGATGTTTCTCAATTCTAACTCTTTATGAATCAAATAAGCTAATGCAGAATTTATACTTAAAGGATTTTTTCTCTTTAAAGAATCTGCAAAAGATCTTTCAAATCTATAAATTGCTTTTAAAATATCAATGTCAGACTTAACATCATTCATGAATTTACCATAATGAGTTTTATCTAAAATTTTTGCAACACTAACAGAATCATCAACAGTATTTAGTTCATCCAAAATATTTTTTTGTAATGAACCACCAATAATAAAATTAGATTTCAAATTACAAACTGAACTCTTAATATTATGAATATCAATTAAATAACTTGAAAATTTAATTAATACTGGATCGAATTTAGATTCTTTTCGTAAATGAGAATAAAACAATCTTGTTAATTGTGATTCACATTTCTTTGTATTACCTTTTTTCAATTCATCAAGATGATCTTGAACAATTTTATGATAAGGTGTTTTCTTTAAGAAAAATACAAATTCCTCTAAATTCATACTGTTAATTTTTTCAATATCTTTTTGTGAGAAAAACTTACCTTCAACTAATAATGCATCAAGTAAAAGTTGACTATAATTATCATTAACTTTACTTCTTAATACAGTAGTTATGAATTCAACATCATGCTTTGTTTGAACAACTGAGAAAAATTTACTATATTTTTTAGGAACATAGTCTTTTACAGCTTTTAAACTTTTGAATGATTCGCTTCTTAACTTTTGTTGAACGTGTTCTTCTCTAAAATTTGAATCAACTAAAGATAAAATCTCAGAATATCCTTTTTTTTCTAACTGATATAAAATTTCTTTATACGGTTCACTTGCAAGAGCTTTAAACTCGGATTCAGAAATTAATTTTGAATAAGCTGCACGAACTCTTGCGTTACCATATGCAAAAGGTGCTGCTTTTAATGCTGGATACATAGCAATAGCTGCAATTAAGCCGCCTCCCAATGTTCCTGCAATAATTATTGTTTCAACACTCATTTTATATCAACCTAAAAAAAAGTTTCAGAAATTATTTTGTAAACTAAAGCTTCCTTTTCCAATAGTAAATCACCCAAAGATAATTCTACAATTTCATTATCATTAATAACACCTGTAATTTTCAAAGTATCATATTCATCCTTACATTTTAATTTAGGAATCTTAATACCTTTAGGAGTAATAAATTCCTTAATGTCTGAATTTGATTCTAACATCTTGTTAGCTATTTTTTGAAAAAACATAGTTTTATTGATAACTGGAAGACCTTCAATATGATCTTTAACTTTATCAATTATATTGTCATAAAGTTCTTTTTGTTTTTCAAGAATTCTTTTCTTATCATCCAATTCAAAATTACTTACTAATTGATTTTCTAAATCATCTAATTGCTTTGCAAGCTTTTTAGATAATGTTTCAACTTCTAAGTCATTTTTCGTTGTTTGATTTTCAGAGATAACTCTAATTTGATCTTCACATTCATTATTTAGCTGAGAGATTTCTCCATCAGCATAATCTCGAATGTTTTTCAAAATAAATTCTCGATTGTCAATTACTTTAACATTGTCCGTCATACTATTTCACCATTAAATAAAAAGTGGTTAAAGTTAGAAAACTTTAAGCACCGTAAACGAATAATAGCAAAATTGCAATAACGAAACCATAGATTGCTTGAGTCTCTGGTAATGCTGCAAAAACCATCATTTTACCAAATAAACTTTGATCTTCAGCTGTTGCACCTGCACTAGCTGCTGCTGCCATACCTTGACCAATACCTGAACCTAAAGCTGCAACTCCAATAGCAAGTCCAGCTCCAATTGCAATAAGTCCTGTTTCCATTTTATTTCCTCCGTTTAAAATTTATCCTTTATTCTTAAAGTATCATATGCTTTGTAGGGTGTTCCATCAGCTTCATAGAATTGTGAAAAAAACTCTATATAATGTAACCTTACAGAATGAATACTACTTCCTAAAAGATTCATCACAAAATTAAATGTATGTCCAATTATCAATAAAAGTACGAATAACACCGGACCTAATAATGAAATTTCATTTAATTGACTAGCCATAATATTGATACCTAATGAGATACCTCCAGTTGCTAATGCTAATGCAAGTAATCTTGCATAACTAAACCAAATCCCTACAAATCCTGTAATATCCATAAGACCCATCAACTGACTTTTTAAGACAAACAATACAACAGATAATACCAAAAATAGCATACCTAATTTTTGTTGTCCGAAAATCATTAATGCGGATCCAACTTGTAATGAGATAACTGAAAAATTACTTAAGATTACATCTTTGAATCTTTTTTCCTTAATTGCTTCATAAATTGCAATTAAAATTCCAATATTCAAATGAACTAATCCAATAATTAATCCTGCGACTAAAATCATTTTTGCATTGTCAAAAGGATCAAATAAGATTGGAGTAATTTTTATTAAATTTCCAAAGAATGATCCGAATAACAATCCAAATATAATTGTTGAAAGTGAATTTACAAACATAACAATGCCTGCATCTGTTAAAATTTTAGTTGTCTTATTAGATTTAACAAGCATAAAAATTGATAATGCCATTAACATTAAACCATAACCAACATCCGAAAACATAAACCCGAAAAAGAATGGTAAAAAAATTGAAATATAGATAGTAGGATCCACTCGACCATAAGACGGAAGACCGAACATTTTGGTAATAAATTCAAAGTTTTTAACATATGGAATGTTTTTTAATTTTGTTGGAGCTTTTTCGACTTCTTCTAAAGTAATATGAACTTTTGTTAGCTTTGCTAATTTTTCAAAAGCGATTTTATTTACTTTAGGTGAATATCCTTCCACAACAAAAGTTTTATCAGATTTTAAAAAGCTATGAGTTATTGCGTACCTATCGTGAAAAATAGATAAATCGAATAATAACTTCTCAACTTTATTGTAATATTTATGAGAGAGAATTTTTAATTTCCTTACAATCTTTGCAAGTTCTGATTTTAATTTAATTAATTCTGATTTTAATTCTTTTACTCTTAACTTTTTTGATTGTTTAAGTTCTGGAGTTCTAATAATTAAAAAATTGTTTTCCTTTAATAATTTTTGAACACTAGCATAATCTGATTTTAATCCTTGAATTATGCTAAATTCATGAGTATTTACAATACTGATTTTATCTTTCATTGAATCAAAAATATTGAATATTTTAGACCCATTTGTTTTAGTATTATATTCAGTATCTCTTACCATTTCAGAAAATGAAATATCATTAACTTGGGGATATGAAATTTGTTCGTTTAAATTGAATGGAATTGATTTTAATGTTTTTAATTCATCGTTAATATTATGAATTTGAGATGATAAATCTTTTTTATCTTTTATTAGACTAATTAATGAATCATAAATACTTTTTCTTAAAGTTTTATAATCAGAAGTTACTTCCTTTAAATCTCTTTTTTTAAAAATATTAACTAAACTTTTTTTCTCATGATAAGATTCTAAGTTTTCCTTCATCCATTTTAATTCTAATAAATTATGAGAAATTAAATCTAACTTTTCAAAAGAATCGTCAGTATTCAATTTAAGGGGATTATCTAATTCATCAACTGATGAAATATGCATGATACCTTTTTCATGAATAAAATCTAATACTTTTTGCTTAGAATTTTGAAGACCAACAAGTTTGATTTTATATAATTTATCAACTGCCATTTTGAAACACGCGAATTTAAATTAAGGATTCTACAATTGTTTCTACAACTTTAGAAATCTCTTTTTTATTCAAAGAATTATAATCTTCGATAAGAGCATCAGTCTTTACTTTTTCTGATTCAAATTTAACATCTAAATTAGTTTTTAATTCTGAAACAGATTTAGTGTGTCTTTTCATCAAGTCTTCCTTTTTAGATTCTAAATCAGTATCTAGCGATAATTTAGAATTTTCTAATTTCTTTTGTAAAAGTTCTTTAGTTTTTGAAATAGTTTCCAAACACTTCTTTTCTTCTTCTACAATTTCTAAGATAATATTTTCTTTCATGCAATCTATGAGTTTTCAATAACCCATATATAAAGTTAATTGTTATGATCGCCTCATTTAGGGAAATTATTTATAAATAAATGTTAAAAAAACAAATGAGTTTTTGAAAATTTAGAAAGATAAAAAATGATGGGAATTATTATGCAATTTAATTCAAAATAATTTTATTTTTATTTTAAAAATAACTAGAAAAATTCATCTAAAATTGACTTAATTAAACTTTTTTTAGTAACTTTTTTTTGAACTTTAGATACTGATTTTACTAAACCATATTTAGAATTTCTAACAAATAAACTAAGTTCTTTTTCAATTTTAGGATGCCCTTCAAATTTAGATTCATCCAATCTAAATGCAGTTGTATGATGATAATTTCTCCCGCCTTGACTTGAAAATTTATGTTTTTTATGAAGCAATTCATGATACATAACATAATCCAAAAGATTCAAAGGAGAGTTTCTAAATATTTCGGACATTGTAACACAATCATCACCATAATGATAACTACCCAACTTACGAAATGAATTTGATCCCCATTTTAAATTAGGCATATCAAACATACCTCTAAAATAAATTTCATTGACACGATCATAAGATTCTTTTAAGTATGGATCTACATTATTTTTAGGAACAGCTAAATGAACATTTTTCAAGAAACCTGAATACAAATCCATGTGCAATGTTTTCTTTTTTGCTTTAAATAATCTTAATAATAATTCTTGAATTAGACCTTTTTTTATGTCATCTGAAACATCTTTCCAGTCGGAACTTAAAGAAAATATTAATTCATTAGTTCGAGTATTAAGTTTAACATTAGCATTATAACTTTTAAATTTTGCAGAATATTTTATTCGTTCAGCATAGCTAAATTGTCGATCAGGAAATAATTCTTGAAATGATTCTTGAACTAATGACATAGAAATAAATAATATTCAATGTTTTAAAAGATTAACCAAAAAATAATAAACTAAATTTGTTGATTTTAAAAAAAATTGAAAAAATAATTTTAGATTAAAAATTGAAAAAATATTAATTAGTTGAAACCAATTTAGAATATTGCTTTGTTATAGATTTATATGAATCAACTAATGATTTTACAGCAACTCCCAGTTTTGGATTTGCATCTATACTATGATCCTTCGCAGATATTGAAAAATGATCACCATTATCTGTAACAAGTAAATATACGTGATCTAAACTAGGTTTGAATACATTAGTGAATGATGATCCTTCGGAAACATATTTTTTATTTTCAAAACTAAGATTATGCTCAATTACACGAGATCCATGAAAATCAGATTCATCAAACTTTCCATCATTTGTTTTATTATATATAGAACAAATTTTATATGCCCCCATCCAATTTCCTGGTCTATATGAAGCTTTAAGCAATCCTAAAGAATCATTTTCCATGTTTGTATATAGAATAGGTTTATCAACCAAATCTACAATATTATTATCAACATCCTTTGTATTTTCACTCCAAATTGCTAAATCATTTCTAAAACTTGAATGATCGAAATCGTAATTAGGAGATATACTCAATTCAGATTCAGACATATTAGAATTCCTATGATTAGAAACTAAAAATATTGCTGCATGGTTAAAATCATAATCTTTTTTTATTCGCTCTAGAGTTAGATTATCTCCAGATAACAATTTAGATAAGTTACTTGAAGACATTATGTTAACCATATAAGAAGTTATTTCAGGTTTAGCAAATTCCAAAGGATTTAATGAAATAAAATTATCAATGAATTTTTTATTTATATTTGAATCAATTGCTGGTTTTTGATAAGAATCTACAAATCCCATATTTTCGAATATAATATTTTTATTAGAATAATCTTGACTTATTTCATTAGAAGTGAAATATGTTTGTTCTCTAGTATAATCAGTATAATTTTTTGGTTTTTTAATAATATCTTCTAACGCTGATGATCCAGCAATTTTTTGTTCAACCATAATTTCTAAGCCCCACACCGTACTTATCTTATTATTATATACAAAAATGATTTATATAGTTTGCGAAAAAAAGGATATTTTTTGTTATTTAAACTTAATTCGAGACAATTAAGTAAATTCATGTATTTAAATTTCAGTGTTTTTTTGTTAAAATGATGTTTTAAGAATAAGATAAATAAAGAAAACAAAATAAAAAATTAAAGTATTTATAAAGGTTTAATCAACAGCATACCTAAGTAATGCTGCATATCCACCCATATCTTTTAACTGAGTTCCTTCTCTAGTATCGGATGAAATAATTTTCAATCTAGTGCCAACAAGTTTACATTCAGCTTCAAGCATTTGTTCAACTGATTCGTCAACTTCTTCGGAAAGTAGTAAAATATCAACTGCACCTTGTTGTACACATGAAATTACTGCATCTTTACCGTATGAAACTTTACTTGCTTCAGTTGCTAAATAACCAAAGAATTTTTGCATTAATTCTTTTTCTTCTGCTACTTCTTCTGCTGCAAGAACATCTTGACTTAAATCAACTAATTCTTGAAGACCAAACTCACCAGTATAAGATAAATCTTTAATTGTGATAATTTTCTTTCTAACTTCATTAGTGATATATCCACCATCAATGAAATCATACTTAGTTCTACCTGGACCACCTACTAAAATACCTTTAATTTCAGTATTGCCTAAAAATTGCTCTTTAACATATTCTGCAATTTTCTTATAGAATTCAATTGCTGCACCTTCTCTTAATCTTTCGAATCTCTGCGCAGACTGACCACCAGCTCTTGTTTTACCAGGAACTGTGGAATGAGTACTTACTAAAGGAATAATAGCTTTACCTTTTAGAACTCCAATATCACCATCTCGTCTATCCATTACAATAAGACCAAAAGATTCAGTAAATGAGTTCATTTCTTCTAAAGGTTCTAAAATAAATTCTTTATCACATCTATAGATTCTAACATTTAATGGAACTGGCGGTACGATACTCCAAACTTTAACATCACTTTGACCTTCACGTTCTGCAACGTTACCTGAAAATGCAGCAATACCATTAGGTGGAGTTTTACCATCATACAGTTTTAGATGTTGAATCATTCTCTCTAGAGCATCAATTACATTTTTCTTAGTAGCAGAGGACTTAATATTAGTCGCAGTACCTTGTTCTTGAGCTAGATGAGTTGTGATTTTAGTTAAATCATAACCTGCAGGAACATAAACACTAACTAGTTCAGTATGCCTACCTCTATGTGGTTTAAGATTTGCTATAAATTTTTTCAATTTATATTTTTCTTCTGAATTTAATTTTTTCATTTTATATGATCACAATATATTTGATAGTAATTATAAATTTCAAGCAACTACATTATTAATATAATGGCGAATTCTATATAATATTAGTTAAAAAATTTGGATTTATTTAAAAACTTTGTTCAAAGTTTAACTAAAATTTATAAAGAGATGCAAAATACTTACGAAAGGTATTATTAAAAATAATATTCAAATAAATGAAATTTTTGAATAATAATTAACATATATTATGAGAACTTATATTATATGTCGAGAAAAAAATAAAATTAATAGTTATATTTAAATAAGATACGACTTTAAAATATAAAATTGTTGAACATTATTTACGAAAGCTTTAAATATAACTCGTATTTTTTTCAATCATATATTCGTCACCCTGACGAACAGTTCATATATTTATCATATGGGGCTGTGGGGTAGCTTGGCTATCCTTCATGGTTTGGGACCATGCGACCCCGGTTCAAATCCGGGCAGCCCCACCACTTTCATAAATATATTAATATTATTCAATTAATTAAGGAGTTAAAAATGGCAAGTAAAGATTTTGGTTCAGTAAAACGTTTTGGCGTTAGATACGGTAGAACTATTAGAAAAAAAATTGCAAAGGTTGAAGAAAGCCAAAGAAAAAAGCATTCTTGTCCTTTTTGTAATAAGGAATCTGTTAAAAGAGTTTCAACAGGTATTTGGCAATGTAAAAAATGCGAATCCAAATTCACTGGAAAAGCATATTCATTCGACAGAAAAAAAACAATCGAAGTAAATCAAGCTAATTAATTTAGCTTAACATTTACTTTTTAGGTGACATAAATGGAATATAGATGCTTCATGTGCGAAAAAGTTGTTTCTGACACATATTTAAGGAAAAGAATTCATTGTCCGTATTGCGGAAGTAAAATTTTATTCAAATCTAGATCAGTTTCTTCAAAAGTAAAAGCACTTTAATTATAATGATTAAAGGCAATATCTTTTTTAAAGAAAATAATCCTGATAAAATCTTAGATATATTTAGACCAGAACAAGATTCATTAAACACTGAACGTTTTTCCTACAATATAGAAATTGTCGATAACGGCGTTCAATTTAATCTTACAGCAAGAGATGAAGTTGGTTATAAAATCGTAGACAGTTCAATCAAAAAATTATTGAAAGTTTATGATAAAATTAAACAATTGGAGTCAAAATGACAACTAACGAAGTTCAGAATAAAATTAGTGAATTGCAAATTGCAGAACAATCTCTTCAAACGTTTTCTCAACAAAAACAATTATTACAAGCTCAAAATTTAGAATTAGAGTCAGCTCTAAGTGAAATTGTTGATGATAAAGAAACATATAAAATTGTTGGAAATATCATGATCAAATTACCAAGTACTGAACTTAAAACTGATTTAGAGTCTAAGAAAGAAGTTATTGGTGTTAGATTAAACAAAATTGAATCTCAAGAAAATAAGTTAGCTCACAAAGTTGCTGAGTTACAAAAAGAAATTTTAAAACAAATCGAAAATAAAGAGTGATTAATATGATTGACGCATTAGAAGGTATTGTTGAAGCATTAAAAGACTTAAAAACTGACAATACTGTTCCAAAAAATATTAGACTTAAAGTAGACGGTATCATCCAAACTTTAAAAGATAACAGTTCTGATTTAGATATGAAAATCAGTAAAGTTCAACAAGAATTAGATGAAATTTCAGAAGATTCAAATATTCAAGCTTATACTAGAACTCAAATCTGGAATATTACAAGTTTATTAGAAACTTTATAATTCTTCTTTTTTAAATTTTATTACAATTTTAAATTATATATCTTATTGTAAAACTATAATTAATACTATTCTAATTAAATTAAGAATTAATCTTTTGATTTATATTTAGTTTTAAAGTATTCTTTAACTTCATCATTACCAAGAACATTTGCTGCACTACCTAACTTATAATAAGTTCTTTCAGTAAATCCACCCCATGAAAAATTTCCTGCTTCTTTACGAATTTCTTTAATTTGAAACTCTTCAGTTTCAAGACCTTTTTTCAAATGATAATAAATGCTTCTTTGAGTAACGCTTGGAAATATTTCTAGATACTTATGATATACATCATATCCATGTGCAGGACTTAAATAAAATAATAACTCCACAATATTTTGTCTTATGCTAGATCTAGTTGGTCTTCCTCTCATAATACCACGTTTAAAATTTATAATAATTAATTTAAAAAAAAGATAATAAAAAATTAAAATTCATTAATGAATTTTTGAGTTGTTTCTAAAACAAATCCAACTTCAGAAGGAGTTAATTCGATAAATTCATTTAAGAAATTATCTCTTAATTTTCTTACAGTTTTTAAATCTGCTTCATATGGAACATTAACAACTAATTTTAGTTCATTAACTAATTCATTAAAATAATTATGAGCCTCTTTATTAAAAACAGATCTATATTTATTTTTCAATGCATGTAAAAGGGCCATGTCACATGACACTACTAACATTGATGAATTATATGAAATTGATTTTTGATAAGTTAAACCTGATTTGTTATTAACAAAATCTTTCATAAATGAACTTGCCTCTTCAGTAGAAGTTGTTTCAGTAACTGATTCAGAACTTACTTCAGATTGAGATGAATTTTCAACTTCAGTAATTGAAGGTGTTTCCATATTAGAAGCTTCAGGATTATCACCAACTACAGGAGTTTGATTTGAATCATTATTTGAGATAAATGAATCAATAGAATTCCCTTCAAGATTTAATGATTGATTTTGATCAACAGCATTAAATTGTTCTTTTAGACTTAAACTTGCTCCAGAGTCAACATTACCTGTTTTATCAAATTCAACACCATTAGTTGACTGTAAATCATTCACTAACCTTAATGCGTCTTGAGCTAAAACATTATTCTCAATATTTAATGCAGGATCTAATGATTCAGCTTGAGCTTGATCATACCCATTATTTTGAATTGGTTGTTCATTGTTTAACTCTGAGATTGATTCAACATCACATGCAGCATTCATTTCTGCAACATTTGGTACTTCTTCTTGCATTTGTTCTGCAACGTTAAGATCTTTAGAACCTAATAGATATAATTGTTTATCAATAGCAAAAGTAATTTTTTGAGGTTTTTTAAATCTATTTTCAATTTGTTTACTTAATTTAGAAATTTCCTTTACAAAGAAATCATCAATAATATTTTTAATTGGTTCATCTAAATTAATTTTAACAGTTTTCTCTTGAGACATATCAAGATTGAATTGAATAACTTGTTCAACAAGATCTGATCTAATAACGTTTAAATCACTTTTATTAATAACATATTTTGATGGAGTAATATTAGCAGTAGATAATCCATTGCCTAAACCAGAGCATAAATTAATAACCATTTCATTTGGATTTCCAGTTTCAGGATTAACTGTATAGATAAAACCAGATTTTTTTGAATTAGTCATTTTTTGAACAATAATAGATGGTTTAAATCTTTTAAATTTCAAGTTAGTTTCTGAAAATACTGAAGCCCAACAAGCTTTAAGACCATTTAAAAATCGTTCTTTACCTCTAACATTAAGGAAGAATACATCTTTAACATGTTCGCTAGTGCTGCTTACTCTAAGAGCAACATATGGTTCACGACCATCATTAACTAAACTTGATGCACTTTCATTTGGATCAATGTTTAAAGCTAAATAATTTTCATATAAAAAATTACCAAATTCTTTTGGAAATTCTACATTTGAAATGATTTTTTGAATTTGAGCAGATTTGTCTGCGTCTGAAATGTTAGCATTTAAAATATTAGAAATAGTGGATTTAATTCCAACCATGTCAACAAATTTTTCAAATAAACTTCCATTAATTAGAAAAGCAGGAGGCACATTATATTTTTTATTATATAGTTCTGCAAGGTATGCACCTTTTTTACCAACTTCCTTATAATCAGTAAGTGATACTTCATGTAATAATACTAAATCGTCCATAAGAAAAGTAAAAGAAATTGATTATTTAAAAGTTATTATTTTAACGTTAAAAATAGGGCATAAATGTACATTAAATAAGAATTAAAAAAGAAATTTAATCTTTCATACAAGTTCTAATATTAACTAATGATTGTTGAAGATTTCTACATACAGAAGTTGTATTGAATTCTTCAATAAAAATAATAGGACTAATTCCAACATAAATAGAACTTTCTTGACTATACTCACCAATAGGAAAAACATATCTTGTAGTTGATAAACTTCTTGCAATTTTTGTATTGTTAATTGATTTTCCAACATAATTTACATTAAATCCTCTTATATCAAAATCCGCAGTATTAACAACAGAAAATCTTAATTCACCGCTTGATGAAATACAAACATTTTCTTCACTAAAAGGAGGCTCTAAAGAATACCGAACATTAGTACATGCTTCACGAATTTTCATATCACTTGTATCCACGCAACTATCAAATGATAATACTGAAATTACAATTGCAACTATTGCAAAGAATGAAAATGCAAGAAGAATTCCCTTCGGACTATCATTTGCTTCGGATGCCATATTTAATCAAATTTAAAACTCACTTATTATAGTTTTCTTTTTTAATGATTTTTTCAAATCATCATATGATAGTAAGTTATTCTTTGCACCATAATTTTGAATAACAGATTCTGAATTAGTTAATGCAATTTTTAATGAATCATCAAGAGTATTACCATAAACTAAAGAACCTACAAATGTTGAAGCAAAAGCATCACCAGCACCTGTTGTTTCAATAATTTTAATTTTATGCGGCAATACATGAATAAAACGATCATCTAATTTATCATAACAATAAGCACCATTTGGACCATCAGTAATAATAACTATATTTGGACCTAATGTTCCAATCTTTTTTAACATATCTTTAATGAAATTTTGTTTAGATTTTTTAGAAGAAGTTCTTTTTAACAACAATTTAGATTCTTCAAAATTTAATACTAAAACATCGGATCTTGAAATAATTGGTTTTAAAACATCACAACCTAATTTTGCTTGATAACTACTAGGATTAAAAGCTAGTTTTATTCCTGAATCTTTTGCATACTTAGCTAGTTTTTTCTGAGCAACAAATGATTTTTCCATCATTGATGAAAAATAAAACCACTTAGAATTTAATTTTGATAAGTCAAGATCTAAAAATGAAATATTATTATTTTCACCTTTATGAGTTAGAATAGTTCTATCATGTCCGATACTGTCTAAAATTACTGAATAACCTGAATGCTTTTTTCCAACATTACCTAGAAAAGTAATTTTTTCAGATTTTAAAAAATTCATAATCTGATCAGTAGAATCACCTGAACCTAATTTACCAATCCATCCAGTCTTAAGACCCATTCGTGAAAAAGTTGTTGCAGTATTAGTTCCACCACCACCAATCTCGAAATGTAATGAATCAATTAAAATTTTTGAACCAGTAGGATAAGAAATTAATTCATGAATATTTTTACCATGACCTTCTTTTATGAATTTAGCATGAGTATTTACAAAAACATCAACAGTACCACTTCCTAAAGTGATGACATCATAAGTCAATTTTTTAACCATAAGTATTTTTTTCATTTCTTGTTTTAAATAGTTTATGGTTATTAAAAGAAAAAATTAAAATTTTATAGAATCAAGTACAGCGTGGGATGAATTTTCTAAATCTTTTGAATCTAAATCAGACATTAAGTGCTTAAATTTTATTTTTAGAATTTCAGTTTCTTTATTCCCTACACGAGCTAAATCGTCAACACTAATTAATCCATAAGGATAACCTAAAAATACTGGATCAGTAGAATAACTTGAGATTATTCCTAAAACTTTTGGAACATCAACCATTTTTTGTTTACGATAAATTTCAAACTTAAATAGATGTTTTGATCGCTTATGAAATTTTGCAAAAAATAATTCTGCTTGATAATTTGAATCACATAAATCTACAGCTTTACTATAATACCACTTAGTCAACGGATATGGATTCTGTTTTACCATGTTTGCCATAACTGAATGAATTGATCGACCATTGTCAGTTAATAGATTAGTTGTTTTTGATAATGCACAAAGTAAAACATTTTTTTGTTCTACTGATTGAAATAGATCTGACATTTGTCTTTTTTCAAATTCAAATGGAGTATATAATGAACCATCAATTATTGCCATATCATAACTATCTAAATGATTTACAACACATTCATTCAATAATTTTAATTCTAATGAACGTCTAATGACATCGACAACAGATTCAATTGAGTTTGATTTTAGATCAAGAACTGCTTTAGAAAATATATCATAATCAAAATTAATATTATCAACAAGATATAAGTCATTAATACTTCCTAAATAATTAGATTTATCTGAATCCTTAAGATTTAATGCACTATAGTCAAATATTTTAACATTATAAAATAATTTTTTTGATTCAATACTATTAGATGGATCGTATTCTTTCTTTAAAGTTATTAAAGACAAATAATTATGCCTAATAATCTTAGTTCTTTTTTTATTTTTAAAAATACAAGCAGCAACTCGTAAAAAGGACAAATTTAAATCAGTAGATGAAATGATAGCATTATTTCCACCATCAACAAAACAAAGATTATGTGCTGATTCAAAATCAGGAATATTATTAAAATTGGATTGAGATAAGAATAAAGGATTGCAATTCACACCTTTTAACAATAATTTTTCATCAGAATATGCTTTTCTAGATTGATCCAATTCTTGCTTTAATAAATCCAATAATTTATCCATATAAACAGGTGAGTTTAAAATCAATATAAATATTTCCAATCAATATTAGTTAAGTTTAAAAGTAAAATATAATTATACTATTTTATGAAAAGAGAATTACCTCAATTAAGTAAAGCTAAATTTGTTCAAAATGATTCAAATATGATTGATTTAAGAACTACTGAAGCTAATTTATTAGTGAATAGCGCATCAAAATTATCAGAATTCATGATTCATGCTAATTTAGATGAAAAAATCTCTAAAAACGGATTAGAAAAGAGACTTTACAAATAATTATACCCTTTTTCTTATCATTTATTTTATTTATTTGCAATTTTTAGCAAATTAAACAAAAACCTTTATAAAGAATTTGATTTTCTTCAAGATGATATTGTGTTGTTTTTACACAAAAATAATAATCAAGGAGTTTTTCAAATGGGAAGAATTAAAACTAAATTAATCAAAAGATACACTAAAGATCTTATTAGAAAATATGGTGAAAATTTCGGTGACGATTTTGCTGG
>PPCM01000350.1_pt1 | contig 49852 bp, 45 predicted proteins | sample 1555541 | NCBI WGS metagenome assembly PPCM01 (sample SAMN05284479, study PRJNA326546) | Marine sediment metagenome, whole genome shotgun sequencing project. | isolation source: marine sediment | place: Germany: Wadden Sea | collected 2012-09-05
TCTCTATGAATTCTCTTTGGTGAAAGAGGTCCTCTTTTCTTAAATAGTCTTCTAATAAATGATTTCATCATGCCTCCGCCATAAATTCTGACAATAGATTAGCATAGTGTTATGATTATAGCAAGCTGTTGAGTGAATATTTTATAGTTGACACATATTATTATGATATTTTCTTGTTCTAATGGATTTATTTTTACTCTGTGATTAAATTTTATGAATGAATGTGAAGAAGATAGCAAAAACGGTGAAACATGTTATAATTGTAGCTGTAAGAAGCCAATGGGTATATCTAATCCTTTAGAAGTAATCTAATATGTTTGGATATTTGATGTTTATGGATTTTATGTACTGTAAGAGTTAGGAGAAATAATGAGTAATAAAGAAAATATTGAAGAGGAATATGATGTAGTATCATTAAACTTAGAAGATGGATCAACTTTAGAATGTCCTGTATTAGATGTCTTTGAATTAGACGGATGTGAGTATATTGCATTATTACACCCTGTAGATGATGTTGCAATGTTATATGGATTTACTGACAATGGAGACGGCACTATAGAAGTATCTGACATTGAAAGTGATGGAGAGTTTAACAAAGTTAGTGAGTATGTTAACAAAAAAATGATGGAAAATCTATAAGAGTAAGCACAGATCTAATTTGGGATTTGTGCTTTTTTTCTTGAATATTTAAAGTGGCTTTTTCTTAAAAAGTCACTTTTATTTTTTGAAAGTTATTTATGTAGTGGTGTTTTTATAGAGTTAGTTATTCGAACAGAATAGAATATCGATATACAGTAAATGTTATTACTGGGTAAAGTGGGCAAATGCTGATGGTTACTAGTGTCTGTAAAAATATAGCTGCGTGATGTGCTTGTTTCTGGGGTATATAATCATTATGGATAACACTATAAGGAGACTGGTATATGAACTATCGTAGAAGATTGATTATAGAAATTTACGTGATTTTTTTCATTCTTTTAGTGCTTCAAATGACTAGTGTAATAGCTGTTACCATGACGAATAGAGAAAAGGAAGTGCATGAAACCAATTTATCTTTAGTAATTGCTATTCGTGAAAGTCTTGATCAAAATATAGAAAATCTTAGAAAAGAGATGGCACTACTGACATATACTGATGAAGTTCAGAGTCTTGAAAGTGATAGAATGGATTTAATTTTAAAGAAAGCAGTAGAAATAACTCCTGCAATTTCTCAAATCTATGTTATGGATCGTACAGGAAAGCAGTTTTATAAGACTTCTCATCTAGAGACGTTAGGAAATCGTAATGATAGAGAATACTTTCAACAGGCTATAAAGGGAAATCATTATATATCTGATGTTATACGCTCAAGAAGTACTGGAGAAATGATATCCACCATTGCAGTACCAATAGAAGATTCTGAGGGTATAAAAGGAGTTCTTGGAGCAAGTCTAGATTTTAAGCAAATAGGTGAGATGATTAATGAATTATCTTTGATTGAACATAGTTACATCTACATTGTTGATAGCTCTGGGAAGGTGATATTACATCCTAACGAGTCATATATTGATGAGTTATTGGATTTGTCTTACTTAGAGCCAATAAAATCTGTCATGGCAGGTAATACAGGTACAAGCGAGTATTTTTTTGACGGCTCTCAAAAGTTTGTAGCTTATTCGTCATTAAATGAAACTGGATGGGGCATAATGATTGCTATATCATCAAAAAATGCCTTCTTAGAAGTTAGAGTTTTAATAATATGGTTTATAGGCATACTGATCTTGTTCAGTATAGTTCTGATGATTTGGAGTGTTGTAGCGTCGAAACGTATGGCGGTACCAATTTTGAATATAACAGATGCTTTAAATGATATTAGTAAAAAAAATTACTCTATTGCTTTTGATCAAAGCAGAACTGGTGAGTTAGGTAGTATTCAGACTTCAATTCTTTTCTTAGCTGAAGAAATGAAAAAGAGTCATCAAGATCTTGAAAACAAAGTAAAAGCAAGAACCGATGAGCTTCTAGAAATTCAAGAAAAGCTCATAGTATCAGAAAAAATATCTGGAATCAACCGTTTTATGACGCGCTTATCGCATGAAATTAATACACCTCTTGGTGTATGCATTACAGATATTACCCATCTTGAATACAAATATAATCAAGTTAATGAACTGTATGAGTCAAACAAACTGTCAAAAAAGAAATTGAGTGAGTTTTTTCATGTTCTTAAAATGACAACACTTCATATTAATCATGAGCTTGAAGCAATAGATGTTATGTTAAAAACGTTTAAGGATGTTACTTTTATCAACACTTCACTTCCAAAACAAAGGGTGAATGTTAGTCAAGAAATTAGTGATGCTATAAGTGAAAATTCAAGTATTAACATATGTGATAACCATCATTTTGATATCATATGTGACGACGAGCTATACTTTGAAGGTGTACAACAAGTATTGTCAAAAGTACTGCAGTATTTACTTAGGAATTCATTTAAACATGGTTGTCCTATAGAGGGGACAATGCACATAAAGATATCGGTTAAAGAAGTAAATGATAAAATAGAAATAAATTACTCTGATAATGGAAATGGTATGCCAGAGGAATATCAAGCTATGGTATTCGAGCCATTATTTAAAGGGAAAATGGGTGATGATGGTCAAGGTTTAGGATTGAGTATTGTTTATGCACTTGTTAACAATCAACTCAATGGAAAAATAGAGTATATACCATCAAATAATGAAACTATATTTCTTATAAGTTTCCCAAAATTAAGTAATCCACAAGAAATATAGTTATTAAACAATGTGATTGGTATTAAAGTAATTGCTCATCATTTAGTGTTAATTTCTCTAACTAGGTTATGAGGGTTACTTATAATATATAGGATTAATTTGTACAATTATTTAATTGGAGGAAATATGAAAAGCTTAAGACAAAAAATTATTATCCCTGTAGTTTTAGTAGCTCTTGTAGGTATAGCTCTGTTAGCTGGAATAACTTATCAGAGGGCCTATTCAATTATAATTGATGATATAGAGCAATTGTCAATTAGTAAGACTGCAAAATTGACGACTTATGTTGATGGGAAGTTGCAGGAATGGAAGGATTTGATGACCGTTATGGCATCAACTGATTTTGCTAAGGAAAATGATTTTGAAACTCTCAGTGATTTTGTTAATAGCAGCGATGTGTTTCATGATTTTACAGCTGTTATTATGACTGACTCAAGTGGAGACTACCAAGGTACAAATGGTGGAAAGGGTAATATTAAGGAAAGAGGGTATTTTACAGAGGTTATGAATGGTCATGTAACTGTATCTGAACCTGTTGTTTCAAAATCAATTGGGAAGCCAATTATTGTAGTAGCCGCACCAATATACAATAAGTCTGGACAAGTGATTGGTTTGATGGGTGGTACAATTGAGCTCACAAAAATAACCGATATTGTTAACACAGAAAAGCTTGGTGAAACAGGTTATGCTTTTATGGTTAGCCAAGATGGTACTGTAATTGCACATATTAACTCAGATTTGATTATGGAAGATAACTTTTTAGAAAATAAACCAGAGTCCTTGTTGGTGATAGCACGTAAAATGGTTAATCGAGAACAAGGTGTTGGAGATTACAAGTTTAATGGTGAGAAAAAGATTTTAGCCTATGCACCTGTTGAAACGACGGGATGGTCTATTGGTATGACAACCGTCTATAGCGAGATAACCGAATCGGTAAGGATGCTTGGGATGACTACCTTAATTATAGGTGCTCTTACAATTATTGTTTTAGCAGCTTTGGTATACTTACTTGTTAGTAAATCTATTAAACCTGTTATTGTGATGGCTGGAATAACAAAACAAGTTGCAGAAGGTGATTTAAGTGTCAAAGTTGACATATCTAGCAAAGATGAAATAGGTGTGTTGGCCTCTAATTTTAATGACATGATTGCAGGTATGAGGAGTTTAATTTCTGAAATGTCTTCCATGAGTGATCAAGTTGCGGATACTTCAAATGCAATGATGGTTTCTACAGAAGAAGCTGGGTTGGTTTCTGAACAAGTAGCTATGACGATTACTGAGGTTGCAAAAGGTGCTTCGGAACAATCTGAAGCTACATCTAATAGTAGTGAAATGGTAAGAAGTCTTGTGAATAGCATATCGGATGTTTCGAGAAATACAGCAAATGTTGAGGCGTTAACAATAAAAGCAAGATCTGCTGTAGAAGAAGGTAGTAAAACCATTGAATTACAAACACACAAGATGATTGAGAATAAAGCTGGTACTGAAGTTGTTGGAAAAGAGATCTTTGATTTGTCAGAAAAATCTCAAGAGATTGAAAGAATTGTTGAAATGATTAGTTCTATAGCTGAGCAAACCAATTTATTAGCACTTAATGCTGCCATTGAGGCAGCAAGAGCTGGAGAACATGGAAAAGGTTTTGCAGTTGTTGCTGAGGAAGTTAGAAAATTAGCTGAGGAATCAGGACGTGCCTCTCAAAATATTGTAGAGTTGATTACCTTAATTCAACAGAGTGTTAAAAAGGCTGTTAATGAAGTTAAAAACGTTGAGAAGATTGTTGAAGAACAGGAAGAGGCAGTTCAGAAGACTTCGGATGCATTTAAAGAAATCTATAATGTCGTTGAAACTGTTAATAGCAATATGGGTGATGTATCCTTATCTGTATCCTCTATTGATGAGAGTTCTCAAAAGGTTGGAGAGAACATTGAGTCTATTGCAAGTATTACTGAAGAAAACGCTGCAAGTACTGAAGAGGTTTCTGCAAGTACTGAAGAACAATCAGCGACAATCATTGAGTTATCAAGATCGTCAAGTGAATTGGCTCAATTAGCAGAACAATTAAAAGATTCAATTAAGAAGTTTAAGATATAACTCTGATGGAGATTTAACAGAAATGTTGAATCTCTTTTCTTTGGATTTGTATTATCATAATTAAAAAGTTATAATTGAAATGATTAAATTTATGAGAATAATGAGGAAATAATATGACAATACCACAACCCGGAAAAAAAGTTAGAGGTTCTGAATCAGGAACACCAATAATGGCTGTATTTGATTTGCTAGGACGCAGATGGGCATTAGGCATCATTTGGCAACTTGGTGATGATACAATTACATTTAGAGCATTACAGGAAAGATGCAACAATGTTTCACCTGGAGTATTGAATACTAGATTAAAGGAATTAAGAGAAGCTGATATTGTTAAGAAAGCAGAAACAGGGTATCAACTGACAGAACGAGGTCATGATCTGTTGACACGATTAAAACCTATTGGTGAATGGTCCCTAGATTGGGCTGAAGACATCTTTGATTTCTATAAAACGTATCGACATGAAAATAAAAGTTAGGCAATCTCATTAAAGGGGTTGCTATTTTTTTAGTAGCGTGCTATTGTAATTGTAGCAAGCTACTAAATTAATAGCAATGAAAGGAGAATTAAAATGCCGATTATTAACATTACCATGGGTGAACAAACAGAAGAAAAAAAGAAGGCCATTATTAAGAAGGTGACTGAAGCTATGATGGAAGTTACAGGTATCCCTGAAACGAGTTTTATGACAATGATTCATGAGTTACCTTACGAAAACTTTGGTATTGGAGCTAAATCATTAAAAGAAATTAAAGAGAGTAAGTAATGACGAAATCCTAACAATTATTTGTTAGGATTTTCTGCTTTTTAACTCATGAATAATCAATAAGGTTTGAGTAATCCTGTTATAGTCAAAAGTAACAAGTGACATTACAAATGTATGTAACAATAGAACAAATGTATGATTTTAGTATATGATTTGTACAATATGTGAATTACTATAACACATTTGGGTATATAGATTAAATATATCAAAGGAGGAATTATATATGAAATCTGTACGTAGCAAACTTATATTAATTTATTCAATCGTTTTTATTCTTATTTTTGCAATTGTTATTACTTCAAACCTAATATTATCTAGTAATAACTTAACAGAAATGGCCAACAACAATCTTAACCAAAAGCTTAATGGTGATATCAATTCAATTGAAAGAATTATGAAAGGTGATTTTGGTGAGTTAATCTATGATGAAGGAACCCTTAAAACATCTGATGGAGAGGCACTTGAAGGCAATTATGCACTGGTAGATGAAATGGGAAATAAGCTCGAAGTTGTGTTAACGATATTTGAGAAAGATAAGGATGACTTTAGACGTGTATCAACTAATATTGTAAAAAAAGATGGCAAGCGCGCTGTAGGAACCATGTTAGGTAAAGACAGTGCAGCCTATCAACCGATTGTTAACAAAACACGTTATGAAGGGAGTGCTGTCATACTTGAACAAGAGTACTTAACCATTTATGATCCGATTATTATAGACGGAGAAGTTGTTGGTATTACTTTTGTTGGTGTTTCAAAAGAAGCTGTTAATGATATTATTGATACTTCGATGAGAACTTATACCTTATGGTTAACAATCTTATTGATAGGGTTACTAATCATTGCAATTATTGTTACAGTGATTATTGCTAGTCAGATTACAAAACCTATTGTGTCTTTATCTTCTGTAGCTGGGGCGTTAGCAAGTGGCGATTTGACAGTATCACCAGATGAAAAACTGTTAAAAGATAAAACCGAAATTGGTCAGTTTGCAAAGCAATTTGATCTTATGAGAAATGATTTGAAATCATTAATAAAGGAAATAAAATCATTGTCCAATGAAATGTATACCTCCTCTGAAAACTTAGCAGAGTCTTCTGAAGCCATAGCAGAGTCAAGTTCAGAAGTTGCTAAAAATGTAGATGAAATTTCTAGAGGTGCAACCGATCAAGCCATGAATACTGAAAATGGTACTGAGCAAGTGGTTGTATTAGGAGATACTGTTGATGATAACAGTCAACTGTTATCTGAAGCAAAAACAACTGTTTCTAAACTCTCAGAAATATCTGATGAAGGACAGAGTACGATCGGTCAATTAAATAAAACAACTGCAGAAAATTTAGAAATTGGTAAGTATATTCAAGAACAATTCGAACGTATGGAGGTCAGTTCTAACAAAATTGCTCAGGCAAGTGAGTTGATTTTGTCAATTGCAGAACAAACCAATTTACTTGCACTTAATGCTGCAATAGAGGCAGCAAGGGCAGGTGAAGCAGGTAAGGGTTTTGCTGTTGTTGCTGAGGAAGTTAGAAAGTTAGCTGAAAGTTCAAAAGAGTCTTCAGAGGAAATTGGTAATGTCATTCAAGAACTCATTGATAATACACATCATGCCAATGATTTAGTCATAAAATCATCTAATCATTTGATGAAGCAAAGTGATGTGGTTGAGCATACAGAGGTTGCTTTTAACAATATCTATTCAGTTCTAGAAGAACTTGAGGAAAAAATTCGCTCCATTGATGTATCGAGTAATACAATGTCAGAGCGAAAAGAGAAAATTTTAGATGTCATGCAGAACCTAGCGGCCATTGCAGAAGAAAATGCTGCAAGTTCTGAGGAGGTAACAGCAACTGTTCATGAAATTATGAATTCAATACAAGGTGTTGCAGACTCAGCTAAGTCATTGAATCAAGTGACTAAGTCATTACACAAGCAAGTCGAAAAGTTTATAGTTGAATAGTTATAGTAGCTACTAGCAGGGATGTTAGTAGCTTTTTTTTACTGATGTTTGATCAAATATCAATTTTTTGAATACCTGGCTACTAAAAATTGAAAGTTCCTATAGTTCATTAATTTCATTGTTATCAAAAAAAACAATTGTTAGAATGAACATTGGAGGAAACTGTAAACATGAATAAAAAAAATATACTTATACCTAAAGATGATATGACACCAAAAGAGAGAATGATTGCTTTTTCAAGAGGTGAGGCAATTGACCGTGTGCCTTGTTGTCCATTTACTGGTGAAAGCTTTACCAACTATTTTGGTTATGGCTTAGATGAGTTTAATCATGATGTAGATATAATTGTGGATGTTGTTGAAAAGACATTTCATCGATTTGCAGCTGATAATTGCAGTATTGGACCAGGGCTTCATGGAATGCCAGAGGCTATGGGATGTGAACTGACATTTTTTAAGGAAGATATTCCACGCATAAAATGGTCTCCCTTATCTGATAAAAAGGATGTGAATCAATTAAAACTAATTGATCCATACAAGGATGGAAGATTAAAACTTTATTTAGAAGCATTGAAAAGGTTGCAAGATAAATTGGGCAATCAAGTTTGCATAGGAAATACTTTAGGTGCACCTTTTACGACAGCCGGATTGATGATTGGTGTGGATAATTTCATGCGTGATCTAGTAAAAAACAAGAGTTTTGTACATGAAGTACTAAAAATTTCTTTAGAAAACACTCTTACTATGATAGATGCAGTATTAGAGATTGGTATATCTCCAGGATTGGCTGATCCTTTAGCTTCATCTCATTTGATTAGTAAAAAGATATATGATGAGTTTGTATTGCCTTATACGAAAGTATGTCAAGACCGTATTATTGAGAAAACTGGTAGTGGAAGTGTACTTCATATTTGTGGAAAGACACAGCCGATTTGGTCTTCTATGGTTAAGACTGGCATCGCTGGTATAAGTCTTGATAATTGTGATGATCTTATGATGCTGAGAAAAGAATGTGAGAACGATGTTGCAATCATTGGTAATATAGATCCAGTTGAAACGCTCCTAATGGGAGACCAGGAACTAATATATACAGATGTTAAGAGATGTTGTGAAAAAGGGATTGGTGCCACGTCAGGCTTTATTTTGGCTTCTGGATGTGATGTTCCAATCGGAACAAAACCAGAAAACATTGATCACTTTATCAACGCTGCAAGAATTTACGGAAATTATAGATAATAAGAAGGTGTTAACTTGAAAATACATATAGCATCTGGTTTCTTAGGTGCAGGAAAAACAACCTATATAAAAAAACTGATTCATACATTGTCAGGAAAAATTGTTCTCATTGAGAATGAGTTTGGTGAAATCAATGTAGATAGTAAGTCTTTTCATGATTCGCTGATAATTAAGGAAATCACTTCAGGATGTATTTGTTGTAGTATGAATGGTGAATTCAGAAAGAGTATATTAGAAGTCCATAACATTTTTAATCCGGATTATTTGATTATAGAGCCCTCTGGAGTTGCTTTATTAAGTGAGTTAAAAAAGATCTGCTTAGATATCTGTGAAGACAGTTCTAATATTGAGATGGGGCATACTGTAACTTTAGTAGATGCGACATCTTATTTTGATTATCGAGAGAGTTTTGGAGCTTTTTTTAACGATCAGTTGGTGAATGCAGATGTAATTGTTTTAACACATACTGGAGACAAACATACTGAAGAGGAACTTAGGAAATTATATGATCTTCCTGTTATAAGGGAGTCCTGGTTATCCATGCCAACTAATGATTTTGCCAAAGTGATTAATGGTATTCAAGTTAAGGGAACTCAAAATATTTTATCTAATAATAGGAAAACAATAGATATCAAAAGTGTGAGTATTCGTAATGTACGAATATTTAACGAGGAACTTATTAATGAATTGCATAGTGATATGAATGACTCGCATCTTGGTAACTTACTTAGAGTAAAGGGCGTTGTTTCATTTGACAATGCTAAGTTCTATGAAATTAATCTTACTCCCTTACACTGCTCAATAGCAGAGACAAGTTGTCCTGATATTGGTTTGGTTTTTATTGGAGAGACTTTGAATGAGGAAGTAATTAATCAGACTTTTGCTTCTTTCCGAGGTCAGGTGGTTAAAAATGCATGATTATCCTTGTCGGAAAAGTAATACTTTAGATCATAAAAATTGTTTTGATAAATCTTGGTCATTTGAATATAAGGAAATTCATACCAATGCTAAAAAAATGGTTTTAATGGCAAAAGCTTATATGGAGAGAAATGGGGCATCGTTTTGCCAAGTTCCTTTTTGTCATACGGTTGAAAGCGAAAGTCTTGGAGCGATGATTGAGATAGGAAATATGTATGAACCAAGATGCAAATATGAAATCTGTCAGGAATTAGATGATGTACTTGCACTTGATGATATCGATTTTACTTCTGGACGTATAGCAGAAGTAATTTTAGCGGCTCAACTGCTAATTGATGAAAATATAGAAGTTATTGTAAATATATCAGGACCGTTAACAGTTTTGTATTCTTTGATAAGTCCAGTGAAATTGTTTAAGGGGGATAGATATACCCCTAAAAAGGTGTGTGCAGTATTTAAAAAAATAAATGATAACATTATTGAATATGTAAAAGTCTTAAAGAAGTCTGGAGTAAGTAAAATCAGTTTCGCTGACCCAACCGCTAGTCTTCCTATTTTAGGTCCTGTACGATTTAAAAGGCATTTGAAAGAGGTTCATAAACCTTTGTTAAGGTCAATGATAATTGAACTTAGGGATAAAGGTGTTATCATATTATGTCCCAAAATTACATATGGTTTACTTGGCTTTGATGAAGGGAAACTTGTGGAAACTCAATTTATTAGTAGGGGTTTAATAAATATGGGGTGTATAAATGAAAGTCATAAGAATAAAGAGATTCATGAAGTAATTATAGATTAAAACGTATTTGTGGAGGTAGAATTGATAGAAAAAGAAGTGTTGTTAGAAAAAATTTCTGAAAGTGTTTTAGAGATGGAAGAAGAAATGGTTAAAACATATTGTAAGGAATACATCGAGAATGGGTATCCTGCCTTAGATGGCATCCTTTATGGTTTAGTAGATGGGATGAATAAAGCTGGACAATTGTATGATGAAGAGGAGTATTTTGTTACAGATTTACTGTTGTGCTCTGATGCTATGTATATTGGTCTAGATGTGCTACAACCATACTTGAATGAGGAAGAAGTTAATCGCACAAAACCAAAGGTTGTTATTGGTGTTGTTGAGGGTGATACCCATGATATAGGTAAGAATTTGGTCAAGATTATGTTGGAGACTGCTGGTTTTGAGATCTACGATCTTGGACGTGATGTACCACTAAAAGAGTTTGTTGACAAGTCCATTGAGGTGAGTGCAGATATGTTATGTTTATCGACTCTTATGACAACAACAATGGGGGGGATGAAAACAGTGATTGAGATGTTGGTAGCGTCAGGCATTAGAGATGAGATGAAGGTGATAGTAGGGGGTGGTCCCATTTCACAAAGGTATGCGGATCAAATTGGTGCAGATGGCTATTCTGAAAACGCTATAGAAGCAGTTAAGTTATCAAAAAAGTTATTGGAAATTGCATAAGATATGAAAAGAGAAAAAGAACGATTAATAGGTGTATTAAGCGGACTCGAAGTAGATCGTGCGCCGTGTATTTGTCCGGGTGGGATGATGAATATGATTACAAGTGATATCATTTGCATGGAAGGTGTAGATGATTCCAGTATTCACACTTGTCCAGAAACTATGGCACGTCTGGCTATGAGGGTTAATAAGGAAGATTGTTTTGAAAATATTGGTTTACCATTTTGTATGACGATAGAGGCTGAGTTACTAGGAGCTCCTGTTGATTTAGGCTGTGATGTTGTTGAGCCTCATGTTAAGGCATACTGTTATAATTCAGTTGATGAGTGGGATGTTTTACCAATAGTAAACCATCATATTGGGCGTGGTCAAGTGGTACTTGATGCTATTAAAATTATTAAAAGAATGCAAGTGGGAACACCGATTATCGGTAATGTTACGGGTCCAATTAGTACGGCAGCATCTCTCATTGAACCGGTTGATTTTTATAAGTCTTTAAGAAAGAACCCTGAATCAGCCCATAAGTTCTTGAGTGTTGTTACAGAAAGTATTCTGACGTTTGCCAAACTTCAGATAGAAGCAGGCGCTGATGTTATTGCCTTATCAGAACCGAGTGGTACTGGGGAAATCTTAGGACCAAAACTCTTCGGGGAGTTTGTTGTACCTTATATTAACCGAATAACAGAAACAGTTTTATCTTTAGGTGCTAAGTCGATCGTACATATCTGTGGAAAGATGGATAAGGCATATGGAGAAATGGCAAATATTCATGCAGATGCCTTAAGTTTTGATGCGCTTGTCAACATGAGAGAAGCTAGATCCGCTTTGACAAATAGATGTTTGATGGGAAATGTAAGCACCTATGCACTTGAGTTTGCAACGCCAGATAAAATTACTCAGCTAACGAAGCTGTGTCTTAAACAAGGTGTTGATATAGTTGCACCGGCTTGTGGTTTGGGAATGAAGTCACCTACTGAAAACATACAGGCGATGACTAAGGCTGTTAGAGAGGTGTGTGATGTATAAGGTTGATGTGAACCAAGGCGAATATGTTTTTAATGTTCCTTCGGATAGTAATTTATTAGAAGTACTTGTTAAAAAGAGTGTTTTACTAGAAAACCCATGCAATGGCAATGGAACTTGTGGGAAATGCAAAGTAAAGTTAAGTGGAAGCAGTCGCTTATCAAGTGAGGATGTTAAACATCTTTCTACTACGGAAATTAATAATGGAATAAGATTAGCTTGTAGAGTAACTGTACAAGAGGATATTTCTGTTGAGTTAGAGAAGATTCCGTCTAGTTATAAAATACTAGAAAAAGGATTGATGCCTATATTTGATTATCATCCTACAGTGATTATAAAAGGTGATATGAAATATGGTTTGGCTGTTGATATTGGAACTACAACTATTGTGATGTCCTTAATAGATTTGCCCACTGGAAATGAAATGGCTACGACTTCTCTTTTAAATTCTCAAAAAAAATATGGTCAAGATGTTTTGACTCGAATTAGTTATGTCTTGGATCATGAAACAGGAAGTCTAGAGATGAAGAATGCCATTGTAGAGAACTTGAATCAGATGATTTTAAATCTAGTCGCTGATGTTGATATCAAGTTGCATCAGATTGTAGATATGGCTATTTCAGCGAATACAACCATGTTACATTTTCTATTAGCAGAGGATGTGGGTGGCATTGGAAGAGCACCTTATAAACCGAGTTTTATTGAATCGAAAACTCTTTTAGCTGCTGATGTTGGTATAAAAATAAATGAACATGCATACATTTATTGTCTACCATCCGTGTCAGGTTATATTGGATCTGATATTGTGGCTGGATGTCTGGTTTCTGATTTGGCAGCATCTAATGAAACGACATTGTTTATTGATATAGGGACAAATGGAGAATTGGTACTATGTCATAACAATCAGTTGTTATCTTGTTCATGTGCAGCAGGTCCTGCCCTTGAAGGAATGAACATTAGTGCAGGTGTAAAAGCACAAGATGGCGCAATCGAGGAATGTAGAATCTTAAAGGAAACAATTGAGTTGTCAACGATTGGTAACAGTAAGCCTATTGGTATTTGCGGTAGTGGTATTTTAGCAATAGTAAGAGAACTGATTCATCATGAAATCATAACTAATAGAGGAACGTTCCTGAAACTATCAGATATAGACGATACTGACTATAGGAAAAGACATCTTGAGTTAGAAGGCAGAAAACGTATATTTCAACTTTCTGAGTGCGGAATTAAAGTTACTCAAAGTGATATTAGGCAGGTGCAACTTGCAAAAGGGGCCATCATGTCAGGCATTAAGGTACTTTGTGAAAGAAGTGGTATAAGCATAGATGATATTAGTCGTGTAATTATAGCCGGACAATTTGGTAGTCATCTTTCTGAGAGCAGTTTGATAGGGACTGGTTTATTACCTGTATCAACGAAGGGGAAGATTGAATACTTAGGGAATACTTCTAAGTCAGGTGCTTATATGGCTTTAATGTCATCGAAAATTAGAAGACAAATGGAAGAACTCGCATCAGGGTTTGATTGTTTTGAGCTTTCAGATGTAGATGGCTATGATAGAATCTTTGCCAAATCACTTTTATTTGATTTTTAGAGTTTAGCTGATATCTTTGATATCAGTTATTTTCGTTGAAATATAAACCTACAGTAACAGAAACCTCTTTATTTTTATCTTATTTTGTTGCACACTAAAAATAAGGAGGGACCATATGGATTACTTTTTAAGAAAGAATGATTTTTTAGACCAACTTAGTGAAGGCTTGATTGCTATAAACTCTGAAGGTATTATAAATACTTATAATGATAAGGCAAAGGATATGCTTGGAGCTTCAAGACAGTGTAATGAAGCACATCCCTCTGGAAAGTTAGAAGCTGGTGATATTGTTATTCTTGCATTTACATCATTTGGAAGAGATGCTGGAGGTATCAGTCATGAAGACCTAAAAGATTTAGGCATTGAATTAATTGAAATTGAAAAAGGAACAACTTTGTTAGCTGTTGGACAGTATAAAAGTAACGTGACAGGTAAGATTAAGTTAAAGGGGCCAGATCACTATTTAGATAAGATTGTGATGCAGGATGTATTTAACGATATTGAATTCAAATCAAAGATTGACTTTGCTGATAGGTTTGTTGAAATACAAGTGTTTGATGACAGTTATCGTTATTATTACAACAATTACTTTAATCATTTTGTCATAGTTAATCCCAAACATCGTGTCGTTAAATTTTATCAAATGGGCGGATACACTCTGTGGAAAGAAGACTTAAAAGATTTGATGTCTGGTAAGAAATTTTACGAGAAAAAAATTGGGCACAACGAAATAGAATTGATTAACTGTCATTTAACAAATTTTCACGAAGTTGAAGAAATCATTACTGAGTTTATTGAATGTGCAGAAGGAATGCACAAAGGCTATCAAGGTAAAGCGGGATTGATTAATGGCATAAATGTCATTAGCACATTGCAACCAATATATAGAGGCAATAAAGTTGTGGGTGCATATCTACTGCTTAACGATATTAGACGATTACAAATAGCAGAAAATCAAAGAAACATCGCTTATCGTAAGTTAAAACAGGCTACTGAAGCCCTTGAGGATGTGAAAAAGTATGAAGCAAATTTTCATAATTATATAGGCTCTAGCCCTAAAATTATGAATATTAAGAAGTTAGCTTATAAAGCCAGTTGCTTTAGGTCGACAGTTTTGATACTGGGCGAAAGTGGTACCGGGAAATCTCTTCTTGCACGAGCTATTCATGATGCTTCAGACAGAAAAAAGAATCCGTTTATTGAAGTAAATTTAAATTCTGTACCAGATAGTCTTATCGAGAGTGAATTGTTTGGATATGAAAAGGGTGCTTTTACTGGAGCTAGTAGTAAAGGCAAAAAAGGTTATTTCGATCTGGCCCATCAAGGCACGATTTTCTTAGATGAAATTGGCGATTTAAAGAAAGAATTACAAGTGAAATTACTTCATGTTATCCAGAATAAATCCTTTTATAGAGTAGGTGGTAACAAAGAGGTCAAGGTAGATGTTAGAATTATTGTTGCAACCAATCGAAATCTAGAAAAAGATGTTGTGAATGGTCGCTTTAGAGAGGACTTGTATTACAGGATCAATGTCTTTCCAATCAAGCAATTACCATTAAGAGAGCGCATTGAGGATTTGTATGAATTGGTAGAGTATATTCTTCCCAAAATATGTTACAACGTAGGAACGGTTATAAAAGCTATTTCGGCTGAAGCTTATGAGAAAATGAAGATGTATCATTGGCCTGGTAACGTCCGTGAGTTAGAAAATGTACTTGAGAGAGCAGTTACTCTATGTGATGGAAAGACGCTTCTCAGTGAACATATTGATGTTCGGATCACACAAAAGAATCAACTGACGGATGAAGAACTCCTGAAGCCGTTGAAAGAGACTTTGTTGGAAATGGAGCTAGATATTATTAAACGTGTCATGCAACATACTAATGGGAATAAAAAGCAAACTATGGCTATTTTAAAGATAAAGAAAACAAATCTATATGATAAATTAAAGTTGATCGAATGGTAGAGGTTTCCGAAATTTAGGAAATCTCTTTTTTTTCTTGTAAACATTGCAACAAGACGATTCTAAAGTATCTATTATATTTATATGATGAGAAGAGATACTATCTACAGTTTAGTTCCAGAATAACGGAATGGCTTTATATCAATAAATATAACGAATTCAAAGTGAGTTAATCCGAAAAAACGGAAATGAATTGGTGTGATTTACGGAAAAATGTTGAAAAGTGAGACTTTTCAGAATATTCAGAATTGGCATGAGTATTGCATAAACTATATATGTCAGTCGCAAAAATATGAGGAGGGAATATGAAACGAGTTTGGATTTTATTATTAGTTTTGATGCTTGCATTGACATCATGTGCTAACAATGCTGTTAATAATGCAGCAGAAAACACAGGTGAAGAAGTGGAAGCGGTAACAAATGACAATTCTTCAAATGAGTCTACAGAAGATGAAACTGTAGAGGCAACAGAAGAAGGTGCGGGCGGCATCAGTTACTCTGATGATCAGGTTTATAAAACTGTTTATTCAGGTGAAGTAAAGACATTAAACTATTTAGTGACAGCAACAACAGCTGAGTTTGGGTTTGCCGCGAACTTCATAGATACATTAGTAGATTACGACAGATATGGAAAGTTGATTCCAAGTTTGGCTAAAGAATGGGGCGTTTCTGAAGACGGTTTGGTGTGGACATTCCAAATAAGAGAAGGTGTTAATTGGTATACACATGATGGTCAAGTTTATGCTGAGACTGTAGCACAAGATTTTGTTGACGCATTAGAATATACTTTTAATCCTGATCATGCTTCAAAAACAGCCAACATTGCTTACAGAGCAATTAAGAATGGTGAAGCATATTATAATGGTGAAATTTCTGATTTTAGTCAAGTTGGTGTAAAAGCACTTGATAAATACACGATTGAATATACATTGGAAGAACCACTTCCGTATTTTGAATCGATGTTAACATATGTTTCTTTCTTCCCAGTGAACGGTGATTTTTTAAAGGAACAAGGAGATACTTTTGGTACATCGATGGAGTCACTTTTATACAATGGTGCTTATATTATGACATCGTTTGAACCACAAAACAGAAGAATTTTATCAGCCAATGAAAATTATTGGGATAAAGGTAATGTATTTATCAAGGAAATTAATTATAAGTACAACAAAGAAGCTGCAACTGTCGCTCAAGAATTATTCTTAAGAGATGAAATTTCTCAAGTAGGTGTTGGTTCTGATTCTATTGATGCATGGATGATGGATCCTAAGTTATCAAAGATGATTCGTCCTGCTACTGCAAGTTATTATACATACTTCTATGCTTTAAACTTCGATCCACAATATGATGAAGCTTATGAGCCTGAAAATTGGAAAGTAGCTGTTAATAACATGAATTTCAGAAAAGCATTCTATCACGGTTTTGATCGTTTGGCTGCATTAACTGTTGATGAGCCTTACAATCCACAAAATAAGATTGGTAATACAGTAACACCTGAAACTTTCGTTAATATCGAGGGTGTTGATTTTGTTAATTTAGGAAATCTTGATGCACATGCAAAAGATGATAAATTTAATGCAGATATGGCTAAATCATATATGGATAAAGCTATAGCTGAACTTGGAGATACAGTAGAATGGCCTGTAAAAGTTGTTATGCCTTACAATACTGGTGGATCAAACAATGCTATGAAGGCACAAGTTATTGAGCAACAGCTTGAGAACTTATTTGGTGATGGCATAATTGATGTATTCATTTTACCTTATCCACCATCTGGATATCTTTCAAATACAAGACGTGCTGGTAAATATTCGTTTATGGAAGTAAACTGGGGTCCTGATTATGCAGATCCACATACTTACACAGATATGTTTATTGATGGTAGTTACAACTTCCCTGAAACAACAACAGAAGTTGATGAGAATGGCAGAAATAAATATGAAGTTTACGAAGAGTTAGTAATGACTGCTTCAGCAGAAAAAGTTGATTTGGCTAAACGATTTGAAATGTATGCTAATGCAGAAGCTTACTTACTAGAAAATGCTTGGGTTATACCTTATAGAGAAGGTGGCGGTGGTTATGTTGCCTCACTACTTAATCCATATGAATCAGCATTCTCACCATTTGGTGTTGCTAGTGAACGTTGGAAAGGTATGCATATCTTAGCTGAACCAATGAGTACAGAACAATTTAAGGACGAAAAAGCAGCATGGGAAGCTGCTAGAGAGGATGCCTTGAAATAATTTCATAAGCCAGGATTTATCCTGGCTTCTTATTTGAGACTATGGATAGGAAACATCTAGGGAGTAATATATGCTAAAGTATTTTATCAAAAGATTTCTAAGATCTATTCTGACATTATTTATTGTTATAACAGTTGTATTTCTGTTGATGAGATTAATGCCTGTAGAAGGTTATTTTGGTGAATCTGGTATCGACAAATTAGATGAATCTCAACAAGAAGCAATTTTGAATAGTATGGGTTTAAGAGATCCCGTTGTCATACAACTGAAAAATTTTTACTCGGATCTATTGAGAGGGGATTTTGGTAAATCTCTTATTTTTAGACCCAATGTACCAATCAATGAAATTATCAAACAGAAGTTACCATACTCATTATGGTTTGGCTTGTTTGCACTTGCTCTTTCTTTGCTTGTCGGTATTACTATGGGTATTGGTATGGCCAAGAACAAAGGCAAACTCTTTGATAAATTAGGGACAGGATATGTTGTTTTTATATCTGCGGTGCCCGCCATTATCTATTATCTATTTATACAGATTTACATAACAGGTGTTCTGAAACTTCCATTGTTATTTGAAGTGGAGGACCCTAAAAGTTGGATCATACCTGGTGTTGCTATGTCTTTAGGAAGTATCTCAGGTTATGCGATGTGGATGAGACGCTACATGGTAGATGAGTTGAACAAAGACTATATCAAATTAGCAACTGCAAAGGGACTTCCAAGAAAAAAAATTATGTATTCCCATGTCATGAGAAATGCATTGGTACCGATGGTGCAATATTTACCATCATCTATTTTATTTACCATAGCAGGTTCAATATATGTGGAATCGTTGTTTTCAATTCCAGGCATGGGTGGCCTTCTAGTATCAGCTATACAATTACAGGACAACACGCTTGTCCAAGCTTTGGTGCTAATTTATTCTTCAATTGGAATCATTGGATTATTCCTAGGAGATGTGCTCATGGCGATATTTGATCCTAGAATCAAGTTAGCAAAAGCAGGAGGTGGACGCTGATGAGTTTATCAATTGAAAAAGACTTAGAAAATATTGTTGAAGAAATGGATCAAGAAAAGTTTGAGTTCGCCGAGTATAATGCAGAGGAAGCTGAGAAAGTTGGTTATTCGAATTACTCATATTGGCATTCAACATGGAAGTCATTTCTAAAGAATAAAGCAGCCGTTTTTTTAATGATTGTTGTATCGATATTGTTACTATTTACCTTTATACAACCTTTTTTACCAAATCAATATGAGGCAACAGTTATCAATACGAACGAGACAAACTTTAGACAATTAAGAAATATGCCTCCGAGAGTTAAATTTCTTGAAGATATTGGTTGGATTAACTTAGATAAAACTGATTTTAATCCATATAAGATAAATCAAGTTGAAGATCAGTATTTCTGGTTTGGTACAAACTCGATTGGACAGGATCTTTGGGCAAGAATTTGGTCTGGTACAAGAACGTCCTTGTTTATTGGTGTGATTGTTGGATTGTCAGAACTTCTAATTGGTTTACTGATTGGTTCATTATGGGGTTATGTCAGAAAACTAGATGGTATCATTACAGAAGTTTACAATGTCATCAACAACATACCACGAACTATTATTTTACTATTGTTTGCTTATATTATGAAGCCTGGTTTGTTTACAATCATATTTGCTATGGCCATTACTCGATGGACACAAATGGCAAGGTTTGTTAGGAACTTGATTATTATCATAAGAGATAGAGAATATAATCTAGCTTCAAGATGTTTAGGAACACCAACGTCTAGAATAATATCTAAGAACCTTTTACCTTATTTGGTATCAGTGATTATGTTAAGACTTGCACTAGCTATTCCATTGGCTATTGGTTCAGAAGTTTTCTTGACCTATATTGGTATCGGTTTGCCAGTTGATATTCCATCATTAGGTAATCTAATCAATGAAGGTCGTGTATTTATAATGGTACCTGCATTGAGATATCAATTGTTATTCCCAGCAGCTATATTATCAATTATCACAATTTCATTTTATGTTATTGGTAATGCATTTGCGGATGCAGCGGATCCAAAGAATCATATATAAGGAGGGACAATGGATACAATTTATAATAATGAAAACATCGTCCTTTCTGCTAAGGACGTTGTGATTAAATTTGAACTTAGAGGTCATGTGTTGACCGCTATAAGAAATATTTCACTCGATTTATATCGTGGTGAGAGTCTGGCAATCGTAGGTGAATCTGGATCAGGGAAGTCTGTTTTCACTAAGTCTTTTATGGGTTTATTAGATGCGAATGGATGGATTGATGAAGGTGAAATCATTTATGAAGATCAAGATATTTCAAAGTTCAAAAAAGAAAAAGAGTGGCTCAAAATTAGAGGGTCTAAAATTGCAATGGTATTTCAGGATCCAATGACATCTCTTAATCCCCTAAAAACTGTTGGTCGTCAAGTACAAGAAGCTGTAGAACTCCATCAAGGATTAAGGGGAGATGCAGCTGCTAAAAAGACCATCGAGTACTTAAAAGATGTTGGAATTCCAATGCCTAAAAAACGATATAGTCAATATCCTCATGAGTTTTCAGGAGGTATGAGACAACGTGTTGTTATTGCAATTGCAGTTGCTTGTAACCCTGATGTGTTGATTTGTGATGAACCAACAACAGCATTAGATGTAACTATTCAAGCGCAGATTTTGCAACTTCTTAAAGATATGCAGAAGAAATATGCATTAACAATCATCTATATTACACATGATTTAGGTGTGGTTGCTAATGTTGCAGATAGAATCGCAGTTATGTATGCTGGTGATATTGTAGAGATTGGTAAATCTGTTGAGGTTTTTTATAATGCTCAACATCCCTATACATGGGCTCTTTTATCGTCTTTACCTCAACTCGGAACGAAAGGTGAGGATTTATATGCTATAAAGGGAACACCGCCGAGTTTGTTTAAGGAAATTAAAGGTGATGCTTTTGCACCTAGAAATCCTAAGGCTTTGAAAATTGATTTTGAGGAAAGACCTCCATACTTCCATATAACAGAGACTCATAAAGCGAGAACTTGGCTCTTGCATCCTATGGCGCCAAAGGTTGAAAAACCAGAAGCTTTAATGACTCTACAAGAAAAAATGGAGGGATATCGAAATGAATAGAGAAGTACTACTTGAAGTAAAGAATTTATCAGTGGATTTCGGTAAAGGTAGAAAAGTGTTTAGAGCTGTAGATGATGTGAGTTTCAAAATATATAAGGGTGAAACTTTTGGCCTTGTTGGAGAATCGGGTTCAGGGAAAACAACAATAGGACGGGCAATTGTTAGAATCAATCCAGCAAGTGATGGTGAAATCGTCTATAAAGGTGAAAGAATCAGTGGTAAGCTTTCAAAAGAGCAGGACAAAAAAGTGACAGAAAGCATACAGATGATTTTCCAAGATCCCATGGCTTCGCTGAATGAACGTGCAAAAGTAGATTATATTGTATCGGAAGGACTTTATAATCTTAAAAAATTCAAGTCTGAGACGGATCGAAAAAATAAAGTAGAAAAAGCACTTCTTGATGTAGGATTATTGCCTGAGTTTGCTACGAGATTTCCACATGAATTCTCAGGAGGTCAAAGGCAAAGGATTGGTATTGCAAGGACTCTGGTTATGGAACCGGATTTGATTATTGCAGATGAACCAATATCCGCATTGGATGTGTCTATAAGGGCTCAAGTATTAAATATTTTATCGGATTTAAAGCGTACAAAGGCGTTAACATATCTCTTTGTAGCTCATGATCTGTCTGTTGTAAGATTTATAACAGATCGTATTGCAGTAATTCACAAAGGAAAAATTGTTGAAATGGCTGAGTCAGAAGAGTTATTTTTGAATCCGCTTCATCCATATACTAGGGCTTTGTTATCTGCGATACCATTACCAGATCCGATAGCGGAAAGTAAGAAGGTGTTGGAAGTATATGATCCAGATTGTCATGATTATAGCGTTGATTTACCATCTTGGGTAGAAATTAAAAAGGATCATTTCGTATTGGGTAACAAGAATGAAATATGTGACTACAGGAGTAGATTGAAAGAAGGATAGTATGATTTATCATTTCACAAATGAAAATTTCAGTCAAGGTGAATTAGAGCACGTAATGTTAGATGATTCTGGCATTATTGGATCAGAGGGATCGTGGATATCTGAAATTATTCAAACAGAGAGGTTTAATAGACTGTTGATGTCTTGGAATGTAACTTCTCAGGGATTTGTTGAACTTAAAATAAGAGTGAAAAATGGCAACTGGTCATCTTGGATGACCTATGGAAAATGGGCTGATTATGGTCGTAATGAGGGTAGCGTAAGAAATCAAAAAGATGATGTGGCAAGAGTATTAATTGATGAAGTCATTGCCAATACTTACTGTGATGCCTTCCAAGTAAAAGTAGAGTTTACACAAGGTTCTACAATACTTAGGAACATTTCTGTTTCATTGGACTTAGGCACTGAGATACAGAATCATGATGTCATGAACATGGACATTGAGGTACCGCGAATATCACAACTGATGATTCCTGAGATTGGGAATGTCATTTGTTCTCCAGCTTCCCTAGCAATGGTTATGAATTATTATGGTGCAGAACAAGATGTAATTGATACTTCACAAGGTTGCTTTGACAATGGAGCAAGCATTTATGGTAATTGGTCTTATAATATAGCCTATGCTGGTGAAAGAAATTTCCATGCATTTGTAATGTATTGTAAAGAAGTTGAGTTGCTGATGAAGTACATTCAAAAGGGAATGCCCCTTGTTGCATCCATTAACACAAAAGATAAGAATGAGTTAAAAGGTTCACCACAGGCTTATCCAGCAGGTCATCTCATTGTTATACGTGGATTTGAGATTGATGATGATGCGTATATCTTAGTTAATGATCCTGCGTCAAAAACCATTGAAGGTGTGTTTAGAAAATACTTGTTAAAGGAATTTTTAAATGTTTGGAATCAAGTTATTTATGTTATCAAACCGATGAAACATTGATGGGTTAAAATTTAGTGTAGAGGATCCATTCATCTTTGAATGGGTCTTTTAGTTTAAATAAAGTAGATAATTATATTTATGTAGAATTTCTAGAGGAATGCAAAAACTGAAACTTTTAGTTTGACATACTATTTATAATATATATACATATGGTGTATAACTATTCCGTTGATTAGTTATAAATATTTGTGTATATGTAACAACAAAACAAAAAAGAGTTTACAATTTTATGATTTTGATTTTATACTCAAAAGCATGAAAGGTGAGACTATGAATCATAAAAAAATAGCATCATTGATTAACAAAGCCATTTTGTATGAAGTAAGTACAACGCCTAAACCAGGTCTTGTAGATCGTGACAATAGTGGAGCGCATACAGATATGGATTACTACACTTTTATATCAAGTGCAACATCCATTTCTGATGGATTCTATGAAATAGCAGCTTTGTCCAATGAGTTTGAAGGTACTCCTAAGAATTTATTCAAAGCAATTCGTCCTATTGGTATCCAGATGGAAAAGGATATGTTTCAAGCGACAAATGGGATAAATACTCATAAGGGCATCATCTTTTCTATGGGTATATTATGTGCTGCTTCAGTGCAAGTTGCTATAAGTCATTCGCTTAGTGCTGAAAAAGTAATCGCGTTTACAAAACAAATGACCTGTGGCGTGACATCGGAATTGAAAGATGTGAAAACCGCTGAAATGACTAATGGAGAGCGTTTATATAATCAATATGGCATCAAAGGAATTAGAGGGGAAGTGGAGGCAGGATTTCCATCAGTCTTAAATTTTGGACTTGACGCTTTAAAAAATTCATACTATACTTTTCAGTGTAAAAATGATTTATTTGTGCAAGTACTTTTCGCATTGATGACTAATGTGGAAGATTCTAATATTTTATCTAGGCATGATCTTGAAACTCTATATGAGGTGCAGGGGATGGCAAAGAACTTTTTAGAGTCAGGTGGAATGTCACAAAAAGATGCAAATCATCAGGTAAAGATTCTTGATGACTTATTTATTAAAAGAAATATTAGTCCAGGTGGATCAGCGGATTTATTGGCTGTCACTTTATATCTGGGATTAATTGAAAATATTATACAATAAACTGATTGTTTATTAAGAATGAATTATCAAGCTTAATTTAAGATCAGCACATTATGTGCTGGTCTTTTTTATTTTTGCGAGGTCTTATGGAAAGAGTATATCGAGACGATGGGGTCTCAGTGAATAAGGTAAAAGAGTTTCTTGAGCTTCATCACTTAAGGTTGGAAGATCATGATGAACTTTATGTCTTGAAAGAAAATAATAAAATTGTCGCATCTGGTGCCATAAAAGGTAATGTTCTAAAATGCATTGCTGTTGAAAAAAGTGACAACAATCATATCAATACTGTGATGAGTTATCTGGTTAATAGGACATATGAGTTAGGCTGTAAGAATGTGTTTATATATACGAAACCTGAAACGTATAAATCCTTTGAATATCTAGGATTTAAAAAAATAGCTTCTGCGGAAAACGTTGTCTTAATGGAGAATGCAATTTCTGGATTTGAAGACTACTTAAATAAACTAGAAAATAAAGACTTTGGAGGAATCGTTGGGTCAGTTGTTGTAAACTGCAATCCATTTACTCTTGGTCATCGTCACTTAATTGAATATGCTAGTAAAAATTGTGATCAATTGCATATCTTTGTTGTATGGGAAGATGAGTCAACATTTCCTAATGATATACGGTACCAACTCATTGAACAAGGCATTAGTCACATAGGGAATGTCATACTCCACAAAGGGAAAGATTATATTATTTCCAATGCAACATTCCCATCTTATTTTTTAAAGCAGGATGTTGATATCACAAGAGAACAAATCGAGTTGGATTTGAATATATTTAAGATAATTGCAAATAGGCTGGATATCAAAAAAAGGTTTGTAGGACAAGAGCCTTTGAATCCAGTAACAGGTGAGTATAACAGGTTAATGAAGACTGTTTTGTCTGATGTGGCAATAGATGTTGTTGAGATCCCTCGTATAACTACAACAAATGGTGTTATCAGTGCATCTGCTGTCAGAATGTTATTGGTACAAGGTAAATTCAATGATTTAAGGGATTATGTTCCCAGTTCAACGTATGACTTCTTGGTGTCTAAGGAAGCTGAACCAATTATTTATAGATTGAGAAAAACATTCAATGCGAATGATTTAGTATAGGAGGCAAGAGTTGATAAAAAAACAAGCCATAGCAGGCACGTTAGAATCTAGTGATATTCAAATCATTATTAGTAAAAGTGATGGTAATGAAAACATTATTGAGCTGGAAAGTCCAGTAAAACATCTATTTGAAGAAGAAATATTAAAAGTTATCAATAGAGTGTTGAATCAACATGAGTTAGTTGGTGTACATATACGCGCTATTGACAAAGGGGCTTTAAACTGCACGATAGCAGCAAGAATGCAAACAGCAATTTACCGTGCAACTGAGAAAGAACTGATTTGGGAGGTGTTGTAGTGGAACGATTAAGAAGAACTATGATGTATGTCCCTGGTAACAATCCTGCCATGCTATCGGATGCTCATATTTATGGTGCTGATTCATTGATGTTTGACCTTGAAGATTCAGTGGCAATGAAAGAAAAAGATAGTGCAAGGTTATTGGTTTACAACATGGTGAAACATATGGATTATGGTACAGAAGTTGTTGTTAGAATCAACGGATTAGACACACCATATGGTGTTAAGGATATAGAAGCAATGGTAAGAGCTGGAGTGGATGTTATTCGTTTACCAAAAACGGATTGCGCTGAAGATGTTCATGATGTTGAGGCAATCATTGCAAGAGTTGAAACCGAAATTGGTGTAGAAGTTGGCCATACGAGAATGATGGCTGCCCTTGAAACGCCACTAGGAATTATTAATGCTTATGCGATTGCTACTGCATCAGAAAGACTTATTGGTATTGCCATTGGTGCAGAAGATTTTGTAACAAATATGAAGACCAACCGATCGCAAGCAGGGATAGAGTTATTATCTGCAAGAAGTCAATTAGTCATTGCAGCGAGAGCTGCTGGAATAGCAGCTTTAGATACAGTATTTTCTGATATTGAGGATGAAAAAACCTTTAGAAGAGAAGTCGCGCTTATTAAACAATTAGGCTTTGATGGAAAGTCTGTAATTAATCCTAGACAAATTGATATCGTACATGATGTTTATTGTCCAACAGAAAAAGAAGTAAGTCATGCTAAACAAGTTATGTACGCGATAAAAGAAGCCGAAGAAAAGGGTTCTGGTGTTATATCGGTTAACGGTAAGATGGTGGATAAACCAATTGTAGAAAGAGCAGAGAGAGTGTTAAAACTGGCAGGAGGTTTAAGTGTATAGATTATATGATAATGAGTTTTCTTATAAACCATCTGATAGAAAAGCAACGTCACAAATTAGAATGATTCGACCTGGGGAAACTAAAGTCAAAGGAAATGTAAAAGAAGCCATTTTAAAGTCAGGTCTACGTGATGGTATGACCATCTCATTTCACCATCATTTCAGAAGTGGTGATTATGTCTTAAATGATGTTATGACAATTATAGATGAAATGGGATTTAAAGATCTAAAAATTGCAGCAAGTTCATTGACAAGTGCACATAATTGTCTGATTGATTTTATCAAATCAGGAGTAGTAACAGGATTACATACAAGTGGATTAAGAGGAGAATTAGCGAAGGAAATCTCAAATGGATTAATGGAGGAACCGGTCGTTATTCGTTCGCATGGCGGTCGAGCTCGTGCCATTGAAGCTGGCGATATCCATATCGATGTATCATTCTTAGGTGTAGCGAGTTCGGATGCCTATGGCAATGCCAATGGACAGATTGGAAGTGCCGTATGTGGTTCACTGGGTTATGCACAAGTGGATGCGATGTATGCAGATCACGTCATATTAGTGACGGATCATTTGGTAGACTATCCAAATGTACCATCAACAATCAGTCAAATGAATGTGGATCAGGTTGTTGTAGTCGATCGAATAGGCGATTCAACTAAAATTGCCTCTGGTGCAACTCGATTTACAAAAAATCCAAAGGAACTCTTGATAGCAAAGCAGGCTAGTCAAGTGATTATAGAGTCGGAGTACTTTAAAGATCAGTTTAGTTTTCAAACTGGTTCAGGTGGTTCATCATTGGCAGTGACGAGATTTCTTGAAACCGCAATGATAGACCAAGGAATTACAGCCCGATTTGCTTTGGGTGGTATCACGCAACCTATGGTAGCATTACATGAAAAAGGTTTGATTAAACATCTATTTGACGTACAGAGTTTTGATTTGGTCGCTGCTGAGAGTATGAAGAAGAATGAAAATCATCAGGAAATCAGTGCTTCTCTATATGCTAATCCACATAATCTAGGTTGTATGGTTAATCAGCTAGATGTGGTCATATTAAGTGCTTTAGAAATTGACAAGGCATTTAACGTGAATGTAATTACAGGATCTGATGGTGTGATTATGGGCGCCTCAGGAGGTCATTGTGATACAGCTGCTTCTGCAAAACTGACAATAATTGTTGCTCCTTTAACAAGAGGTCGTATACCGACTGTAGTTGATAAAGTTGATGCAATCATCACACCTGGGACGAGTGTTGATGTATTGGTAACAGATAGAGGTGTTGCAATTAATCCTCTGAGAGGGGACTTGATTGATCAATTTAAGAATAGTGATTTAAATCTTGTATCAATAGATGAATTGATAGAAAAAGCATCAGCCATAGTTGGTCCCAAAAAAGCTTTAATACATACTGATAGAACAGTGGCTTATATAGAGTATCGAGATGGTAGTGTAATCGACGAGATTAAGGAAGTAAAATGACAGTCTGTACATTAAGTGAAGTTCTAGATCGAAGAGATAGTAGGCAAGAAAAAAGAAAGATCCTTTTGGACCGCTATAATGGTACTCTTATTTCATTTCACTTAAATATACCAGGTCCTATCAAAGACAAATTGCTTTATAAAGTTACATTAATTGAGGGACATAAGTCTCTAATGGCTTATATGAAAATCAGGCGTATTCATGTGATACATGATGCCATAGAATTTCATAATACTGGCCCGGAAGCGGTCTTGGTTGTGCAACATGATCCCAATATGATGAAAAAGTTGTTGGTTTCATTTGAGGAAGAACATCCTCTTGGTAGACTATTCGATTTAGATGTTTACACCAAAGAGGGAGGCGTATCTAGGTCCGATTTAGGCTTAGACGAAAGACGATGTTATGTATGCAATGATTTAGCAAAAGTTTGTGCAAGATCAAAGCATCATGATATAAAATCTGTTATCCGTCATATTGAGCGGATGATGAAAACATTTCATTCAACTGAATCTCAAGGGGAGATTCAGATACATGAAGGGGGAAGAAAATGAAAAAAAGTTTAATTTTAATCCTTATACTTGCATTAACTGTAGGTATGGCATTTACTGGATGCTCTAAGGAAGAGGCTGGTAGTGGAGATACTGCTGCATACCCACAAGGTAATTTGGATTTCATTGCACCAGGTGGCGCAGGTGGTGGTTGGGACTTAACTATCAGAACAACTGCTAAAGTATTAGCGGATACTGGTTTGGTTACAAACCCTATGCCTATTACGAATAAGCCTGGCGCAGGTGGTGGTGTTACACTTGCACATTTACAAACTATCAGTGGTGACGACAAAACATTAGTTGTATATTCACCGCCATTAATTCTAATCAACCTAAACGGTTCTTCAGAATTTAGTTATAAGAACACAACACCTATTTCAAGATTAATCGCTGATTATGGTGCATTTGTTGTTCCTAAGGATTCAAAGTTTAAGAGTATTAATGAAGTTATGGAAGCACTTAAGGAAGACCCTAAGAGTGTAAAAATTGGTGGTAACTCATCTGCTGGTTCTATGGATCACATCCAGTTCTTAATGATGGCAAAAACTGCTGGTGTTGAAAACTTAGATCAAATTGATTACATCAGTTTCCAAGATGGTGGTGCAACTGCACAAATACTTGGTGGTCACGTTGATTTATTGTCTACTGGTTTAGGTGATGTAGAGGCTTTAGTTGCTAGTGGCGATTTAAAAGTATTAGCACATACAGCTGATCACAGAGTTGGAGAAGGTGTATTAGCTGAGATTCCTACTTGTATCGAAGAAGGTATTGATGGAACGTTTGTTAACTGGAGAGGTATTTTCGGTCCTCCAAATATGCCTGAAGAAGCTGTTAAGTACTGGTCAGATAAATTAGGTGAAATGGTTAAAACATCTGAGTGGGATGCAGCTTGTACAAAGAATGGTTGGGACAAGTTATATCTAAATAGCACAGAGTTCACAACTTTCTTAGATGAAGTAAACGGTGAGTACGAAGCAATCTTAAAAGATATTGGTATGATTGAATAATGATGTTCACTAGGCTAGCCTAGTGAACCCTTAATAGATGGGAGTAACAATGGATAAGAAAATAGACTTCAATGCAGTTACAGGCATTGTAGTAACGCTGTTTGGTATCATATATTTGATTATGAGTACGATGTTGCCAAAAGCAGCTATAGGTAATGCTATGGATCCTTTATATTTTCCAATTGGGCTCGGAGTGTTATTGATTGTTGTTGGACTGTTGCTATTTATGAAAAGTGACAAGTCGGTAATCAAACTAGCTATTGCTTCTATGTTTGTGAAATCTGACAAAGATAGAGAAGTCTCTAGAATGGTTAGTCTAACATGTTTAGCAGCAATTATGTATGGTCTCTTATTTGAGCATTTGGGATTCATTATTTCTACATTTGCTTTTATGATGAGTATTCTATTTCTTACCAATGGTAAGAAAGTCTTGGTAAATACTTTGGTAGCTGGTATTTTTAGTGTTGGAATATTTGCATTGTTCAATTTTGCATTAGGTATTCCATTACCTGGTTTACCATTCTTATAGGAGGTCAGTGATGTTTGATATTATTCAAAATTTATTTAGCGGTTTCTTGATCGCTTTGGAACCATATCATCTATTTCTGATTACTTTTGGTGGTATATTAGGAACGATTGTTGGTATGTTACCAGGCTTAGGACCTGCGACAGGTGTCGCGGTTCTGATTCCAATCACTTTTACAATGGGACCAACTGCAGCCATGATAACAATGGCAGGTATCTATTATGGAGCGATGTTTGGTGGATCGAGAAGTTCAATATTAATTAATACACCAGGTGATGGTGCGGCACTTGCTGCAACCTTTGATGGCTATCCAATGGCTATGAAGGGGAAAGCTGAATCTGCATTAGCAATTTCAGCGATAGCATCATTTATTGGTGGTACAATAGCAGCAGTGTTTATGGTTGCCTTAGCAACACCAGTTGCACGTTTTGCATTAAAGTTTGGTCCGGCAGAATACTTTTTACTGATGGTTGCAGCATTGTCAATGACTGCATCAATGTCAAAGGGAAATCAATTAAAAGGATTTATTTCATTGATTATCGGTTTAATGATTGCGACTATTGGAATTGATGCACAGTCAGGAATTAAAAGATTTACTTTTGGTATATTAGAACTACAAACGGGTATAGATTTCTTAATAGTAATTATAGGTATTTATGCATTGGGTGAAGTATTTAAAAGTTATCGTTCTATTGCTGATGGTACAAAAAAAGCACAAAAAAAATTCGGTAGGATTTGGATTAGCAAAGATGAATGGAAACGTTCAAAATGGCCTATTTTAAGATCTGCCCCTCTAGGATTTATTATTGGAGCTTTACCAGGTGCAGGTGGCACTATGGCATCTTTGATGGCATATAATAACGAAAAGCAGTTTTCAAAGCATCCAGAAGAGTTTGGTAACGGTGCAATAGAAGGTTTGGCAGCACCTGAGTCAGCAAATAATGCTGCATCAGTTGGTGCATTGATTCCAATGTTAACACTTGGTATTCCTGGTTCAGGAACAACCGCTGTTATGATGGGTGCATTACTGATGTTAGGTATACAACCAGGTCCATTGCTGTTTACACAGCATCCTGATGTTGCATGGTCATTGATTGCCAGTATGTTTATTGGTAATATAATATTAGCGGTTGTTAATATTCCTTTAGCAGGCTTATTGGTAAGAGTGTTAGCTATCCCTGCGAAAGTGTTATATCCAATCGTATTAGGATTATCATTTGTAGGTGTATATGCTATTGCTGGTAGTGTTGTTGATTTTTATTTATTGGTTGTTTTCGGTTTAGCTGGTTTTGTGATGAAGAAAGTGAATATCCCAACAGCGCCAATGATTTTAGCAGTTATTGTAGGTAACACTATGGAGCAATCATTTAGACAAGCTATCAGAATTTCTGATGGAGAATTAAATATATTCTATGGTTCAACATTGGCTATTGGACTAATCGTTATTACAGTTGTATCAATTGTATTCCCGATTTTGAAGGAGTATATTATGAATAAAAAAGCTGAAAAGGCTAAGCAAGTTGCATAAAAAACAAGACTAGTTCATGCTAGTCTTTGTTGGCGTTCGGAAGGAAGTAAATTTGAGTAAGAATTGGAAGTTATATAATAGTATATCTAAGTCGTATCGTAGTATTTTGGTATTCATCATGATTGGTATTGTCATTGTTAATATTATTACATACTACAGCTACACGTCATTTAGAGATAATCTAATTGCTAAGGAGCAAGAACAGTTGCTGACAATTGCGAAAGCGACGTCAAAGACACTGGAAGATTTCATGGATGAAAAAGTGAAAGATTCAACGATTCTTGTACAAACAATTGTTGATGACTATCACGATACGATTAGAAAAGACGAGATAACTGAATTCATATCATATGCATTGAGCAATTATTTTAAGATTCAAAATGGTAAGGTTTATCAAGTTCAGTACTTTGATGAGAACAATGATTTGATTTACAGTACGATTCCTTCAGATGAGGATTTTGATTCAGAATTTGATGTCCAGAATTTTGAATTGGTAGGAGATGTTACAGAGCCGGTTATTGGTGATGTATTTACTTTGAGAAATGGTGATTTAGCACTTGATATTACAACACCTGTTATTATAGATGGAAGATTAAAGGGGCATCTTAGAGTTGTCATAAAAACTCAGACTATTTATAGACTTTACGTTGAAGAAATACGTATTGGATCAAAAGGTTATGCTTCTATAAAAGATTCTGAAGGTGTTTTGATTATGCATCCTAAAAAAGAAGATATTGGTGTTAATGTTATGATGGCTAGAAAGTCGGAGTTTCCGGAATATGATTGGTCAGAACTTGAAGCGCTTGTTGAAATTCAGAAAAAAGGTGAATCTGGAAAAGGTATCTATCATTCCATATGGTATCATGATGAAGTTAAGAAACGGGTGAAGAAATTTAGTGCATTTGCTCCAATTCATATAGGTGATGATTTCTGGATTGTAACCATATCAATGGATTATAAGGAATTAAGTGATTTTGCAACAAATTACTTCTATAATAACTTGATTATCATTGGTTTTGTACCTATTGTATTAGTCGTTATAATGATTTACATTTTAAATTTAAAGAAGAATATAAATTATCTAGAGAATGAACAAAAATACATCAAACAGGTAAGTGAATTAAATATAGAACTTGAAAAGGATATTGAGCAAAGGAAGGAACTTGAAAAAGCTCTGTATGCAAGTAAAGAAAGATTTAGACAACTTTTCAACGCAGGTACCGACTTGACTTTTGTACTTTACAAGAATGAACTATCTGATAGTTTTGAAATCATTCGAGTGAATGATATGGCTTGTACTAAACTAGGGAGAAATCGTGATGATCTTATGGGAACCAATTTTCTAACATTGGCATCTGATATGACACAAACTTCTTTAGATGACTATTTAGAACACATTGAAGATGATGAGTTAGCGGTGTTTGAGATTGATTTAAAATTGGCATCAGGAATGGAATCGCCTTATGAAATGTCAGGACAAGTCTTTTCTTTGGAGGGAGAGACTTTGATGATGTTGATTGCCAGAGATATTTCTAAAAAGAAAGCTCAGGAAGAACAATTAGAAAAAAATCGAGCCTTGTTAATTTATAAGTTCAGATTGGTTGCCATGGGAGAGATGATTGCCAATATTGCTCATCAATGGCGTCAACCATTAGGAAGTTTAAGTTTGGTGATATCAAATCTTGAAGATGCCTATAATCATGATGAATTAGAAGAAGGTTACTTCAGAGAAACTGTTGAGAATAGTCAACTAATTATAAAGAAAATGTCTACTATAATTGATGATTTTAGATATTTCTTCAACCCAAGACAAGAAAAGACCAGCATTAACATTAAGTATCAGATTGAAGGTTCTTTAGAGATGGTAAAAGATCGTATAAAAATCGATGAGGTTAAGGTTGATTTAGTAGATCATAGTCAGAGAAGAATTGTAGGCTTTGAAAATCAGTTATCTCAAGTTGTATTAAATATCATAAATAATTCACTTGATGCAATGCATAATACCGATAATCGAAGAATTGATATTGTTATAGATGAAATTGAGGACTATATCCGAGTGAATATTTCAAATAATGGACAAAGGATTCCAGATGAAATTTTACCAAAAGTATTTGATCCATATTTTACAACAAAGACTAGTGAAGATGGTACGGGAATTGGTTTGTATATGACCAAAATGATCATTGAATCTAATTTTGGAGGTAGTATAGAAATGTTTAATAGAGATGAAACTGTTGTCACTGAAATATTATTACCTATAGAGGAGTAAAACATGAATATAGAAATATTGAAGCAAGTAAAAATACTATTTGTAGAAGATGATGATATGCAGAGGAATGAACTATTTACATTTTTAAAACGTAGAGTGCAGAAGGTATATACTGCTTCTAATGGTGAAGAAGGCTACGAAAAGTACAAGAGTATCAAACCAGATATTATCATTACCGATTTAAGAATGCCCAGAATGGATGGATTAGAACTGGTTAAGATGGTTAGAGAAAAAGATCGATTGATTCCGATTATTGTAACAACAGCTATGAATGATAAGGAAACTATTCTTAAGAGTATTGATGTTGGTATAACCAATTATATTGTCAAACCAGTAGACACAAATGAATTATTAAGTATTCTTGTAGAAGCTGTTAAAACTATACTCGCTATCAATCATAGTGAGTTTGAAGATCTAGTGGATAAGAGTAAAATCAATGACTTGAAAAATCAACTCACTAAATATTTAAAAGTTGAAACTGGAAAGGGCCCTTCTGATATTCGTGTTATCGTACAACAAGACACTTGCGATATTTATTTCCAAGACTGTCTGACTGTTTATGAAAAAAATATGTTGTTACATCCTAAGAATACTCAACTGGTTAATCATAATAGAAATGTTTTCTTAGAAGATCGGATAGATCATATGGAAATACTAATTAATGATACTTTAGATATTAAATATAAGATTGTTGAAGTAAAATCAGATGTAGCTTTAGGTGAAGTATTGTTAAAGTGTCATTTAAACTAAAGAATAAGGCATCAACAGGATAGGCTGTTGGTGCCTTTATATTATGTACACTATTCTTGTATTGATTTAAAGAGATGCATATGTTACACTTTAAGTTGAAAATCTTTATCAATTAGAAAGGAGTCACTATGGCATGTCCATGCAAAGATGATACAAGAATTGCCTTAGAGTTGATTGAAATCATACAACACGATAACGAAACTTATAGTTTCGATTTTAATAATCATATGAATCTAAAATGGAAAGAGGGAGATAGTTCAAAAGTGTATTTGGATATCAATGAGTCTTCCATTGGAAAGAAGTTTTCGTTTGCGACGACAAAAGAGGAGAATAAAATTCGCTTTACAACGCGTATACGAAAGGATTCAAGTGATTACAAGAAAGCAATGGAAAATCTTAAAATAGGTGATACGATTGAAATATCTAAACCTTCAGGAGAGTTTCATTTAATAAGAGAAGAACGAGCGATACTCATACTCTCAAATGGCGTTGGTATTGCAGCAGCAAGATCATTAATCTCTGCATACAAACATGATTCAACTTCTATTCCTTTATTAGCATCAATAAATGTTAATAACTCTGGGGAACTGTATCACCAAGAATTGACGGAATATGAGAAAGAAATAAAGTACTTAAACATACAATATGTGGACAACCGAAAAAGCTATTATCAATCAATAGACGATGTTTTCCAGAATCTTATGACCTACTTAAGTGATGACCCAATCGTTTATGTGGTTGGTAGTCGAGATTTTGTTGATGATAGCATCAATCACTTAATCAACATTGGAATGGGCTATGGAGACATTATTACTGATGGTCACTTTGCAAGCAGCGGTTGTGGTTGCAGTGGTGGTTCATCGTGTGGTTGTGGTGGAAAATAAAGGACATCTAGTGTTGAGGTAATATTATACTTATCTGTTAGTAAGAGCTTGTTTTAGAGCTCTTTTTTTCTTTCATACATTGTAAGAGAATCACTGTAAGATGCTTTTAAATGTAGATATTTATTCATAGTTTTGTGAAAATTAATTCACAATTAGCAGATGAGTATGATAACATAGACATAGTTACATAGGATAACAAAGTATAGATGGAGTGTATATGTATAAAGTTTTAATAGCAGATGATGAACCAAAAGTTATTCAACTGATAAACGCGTTAATAGATTGGAATAAGCTAGGTCTGGAGCTGGTGGCGACTGTTAGAGACGGTATAACAGCACTTGAACAGATTAAAAAATTAGAACTAGATATTGTTATTACAGATATCCGTATGCCAGGACATGATGGCATTGAACTGATCAAACAGACACGCGCCCTTGGGCTAGATGTGGACTTTATTATTATTAGTGGTTATCAGCATTTTGATTATGCTCATACAGCTATTAAATATGATGTGAAAGACTACTTGTTAAAGCCGCTTAAACAAGATGAGATTAATGATGTTCTAAAAAAGATGGTGACTAGATACAATGAGGAATCAGACAGAATGGTGGTACACACAAGAATTCTTGAGCAATCGATAGAAGATAGGAAATTGATAAAGGAAACATTTACGGGTAAATTATTTGAGGATTCGTCTGATCTAGAAAGTCTAGATGAACACGATGTACACAGAGCGTATCATCTTAAATTTGACAGAAATCAATATAGAATAATCTGTATCAAGCCTGATATTAAATTTAAAGTGGGTAGTGAAGATGTACTTAATCTATTACTTAAAAAAACACATGATGTAGTAGACAGAATTTTGATGCCGTATGTCGGAGAAATATTATATTATGAATTATTTGGTTATCTTTATATTCTTATCAACTATGATAAAGAAGATTACAAGCATATCAGAAATGGTCTTTTGCTTATAATTAATGAAGTTCATGCATTAAGAGACCTCTTTAAGAATGTGACAGTTACAGTTGGTATGAGTAATGAATTTAATAGGCTAGAAGATTTCAACATTCATTATGAGGTTACTAAGCTTAGGATATACGATAAAATTTTATCTTCTACGAGTCGTATCATAGATACTGATATGCACGCTAATCAGATTGAAGTCAGTGATTATTTTACAAAGAATGATAAGAGCCATTTCATCAATATAATCAGAGAACTGAATGTAAAGCAATTTGAAAAAGAAGGAAAAAATTGGGTTTCTACTATTTGCCTATCAAGAGATATTTCTGGGGCGGCATATTTTCTTCTAGCTGAACAAATGTTACATTTGGTGACCGAAACGTTACTGAGATTTGAATTGATTGATAAAGAGATTATATATTCTAGACCATTAGCCAATACAGAATTACATATGGAAAAAACAATTGTTAGTTTATTTGATAAAACAATTGATTATTGTTGTGAACTACTATCTATTGGTTTAGAAACAAGAAAAAAGAACAATTCAATGCCCGTTCATGATGCTATTAATTATATTAATTGCAATTTTTCTCAAGCATTGAGTCTTGAAATAGTCTCTTCTGAAGTGGGTTTTAATGCATCATATTTTTCGACTTTGTTTAAAAGAGAAACAGGTAAAAACTTCTTAGAATACTTAACTTCTGTGAGAATGGAGCAAGCTAAAAGGTACTTGTCAGAAGGAAAAGTAAAAATTGGTGAAATTGGAGATCTGTGTGGTTACCATGATAACAAGCACTTTTCAAAGCAGTTTAAAAAGTATACAGGTCTATCACCATCACAATATAAGAAACTGTATTTTTAGGAGTAGTTATGAAGAAAAAAATATTAGCTAACAGAGTGATGAGTTTTGCCATGATTTATGTACTGTTGAGTTTGTTATTGCTTTATTATAGTTTAGTATTTCTTGTTGTATTTCCTAATTTAATCAATCGAATTTTATTTATAACGGTTGCTTTATTATCTATTATACTCCCGTATGCATTCTTCTTTTATGTGGTAAAGCCAACCCGAGAGATTGATCGGAGTTTTAGACAATTTCATCAAGGACAAAATTTAGAAGCCTTAAGAAATGGGAAAACCTATTTAACAACTGAAATGTCAGGAATGATTGATTATGTTCTGAGAATATCAGAAAATGTTCAGAGTATAAAAGTATCAAATCTTCATTCAGAATATCGTGCTTTGCAAAATCAAATAAATCCCCATTTTCTATACAATACGCTTGAAGCAGTTAGAAGTGATGCATTAATAGCAGGTAATATAGAAATAGCAGATATCACAGAATCACTGGCTACATTTTTTAGATATACCATTTCAAATGTAGAAAACATGGTGACACTAGAAGATGAACTGATGAACGTAGAAAATTATTTCAGGATTCAAAACTATCGATTTGGAGATAAAATTAGCTTGTCTGTTTCCTATGGTGAAAGAACAGAGTTGTTAAGAACTACATTACCTAAGTTGATTTTACAACCAATTGTTGAAAATGCCATACTACATGGTTTAGAACATAAAATAGATAAAGGGAAGATTGTTATAAAAATTCATGAGACGCAGAATAGGGTGTTGATTGATGTAATTGATGATGGTATTGGTATTGAAGAGGGAACTTTAAATGACATCAATAAACGTATGCAATTGATGGGTGATCATCATCTGGAAAAGAATATGAAAAAGGGTGGTATTGCTTTGATGAATGTTAATAATCGTATTAAGTTGACCTTTGGTGATACTTATGGCATCAGATTATCATCTGTACAAGGATTTGGTACAACAGTTAATATCAGTGTGCCTAAGAAAATGGTAAATTAGATGAAAGAAAAATTGAGAGTAGAAAATATCATTGCTGAAGAGGGTGGTATTAAGCTATTAGACGATTTTTATCTCTCACTTGAAGAGGGGGAAACTGTTGGTCTTTACATTAAAGAAAGTAGAATTAAAAATATTATAACAGATATATTAGATGGTGTTCATGAGCCTTTAAATGGATTTTACTTTTTAGATGACCAAAGAATAGAAACCTTGACAAATCTTCAAAAAATTCATGTTGTTGAAGGAGAGTCAAAGTTGATTGATGGCATGACCATAGCTGATAATATTTTTGTGATTCGTTCAGGATTTAAAGAGCAATTCATTCATGATAGAATTCTAAATCAACAAGCAAAACGCCTCTTAATGGAATTGCATATTGACCTTGATCCAAGACTAAAGATTAATCAGCTAACAAGTTTTGAGAAAGTACAGATAGAATTAGCCAAAGCATATGGACTTGGCTATGAGGTTATTGTACTGAAGGATATGTCTGCTTATTTCTCTGATGAGAATCTAGAGCTTCTGAAAGATCTGATGAATTATATGAGGACTCAAAATAAATCATTCGTTATGATTGATAGTTTCTATGATATTCTCACAGAGTTTTCATCTCAGGTTATTTGGGTGAAGCATGGTAAGAGTAAATGGATTTTAGACAGCAATTTACCAGAGGCCTTTGTAAAAGAATTGTTTTTGGATTCTGTACAAGATGAAAAGTATGTAACAGATAAAAAACCAGTGTTTCAATTTAAGAACATCACTTGTGATACAATTAATAACTTTGATATGACCATTTATAAAGGCGAGATTGTTAATATATTTGATAGAAGTGGTACGGGTCTTAATACCTTGAAGCAATTGATACTCGGTAATAAGAGAACCAAGTCAGGCCAACTTCTTTTAAATAATAGAGTTGTTAGGATTAAAAGTTTAGACCAAGCCATAAGCTTGGGGATTGGGTATATTGGTTACAATCCTACTAAAAATGCTTTGTTTCCCGATCTCACTTGCTTAGAGAACTTGTGTTATATTGCTAGCAGGAAGGTTAAGAATTTTTGGATGCTTAATCGGTATAAGGACAGTTTGTTGAATCATTTTATTGATAAATTTGATGGTATGGATGCTACAAAATACATAGATGAAATGAGTATATTTGATAGACAACGACTTGTTTACTATAGATGGCTTGCCTATAAACCAGACTTAATTATTATTGAAAGACCCTTCACATCGGTTGATCAATTACTAAGGCAATTGACCTATGAATTAATCAATGAACTATCTAATAATGGTATTGCAGTTATTCTAATGTCTGTTAATAAAGCAGAGATGTTCACAGGAAGATACTATGAAATGATACCTAAAGAAAACACACCTTTTTCTAAAGAATGACCTTTGAAAACGTTTTTCTACAGTGTTAAACTGATTCTAGAAACGTTAACAAAGGTTTTTTTAGGAGGCTATTGTGAGTCAGAATCTCATTGAATTAAACGGTGTAAGCAAATCCTTTCCTGGTGTAAAAGCACTGGATCAGGTAAAATTTGACCTTAAATCTGGAGAAGTTCATGCTCTTTTAGGTGAAAATGGTGCAGGAAAGTCCACATTAATGAAAATCATTAGTGGCATTTATAAAAGAGACGAAGGAAGTTATTTTGTTGATGGGCAAGATGTTGGAGATCTTACACCAAAGAAAGCAGCAGATTTAGGAATCGCAATAATACATCAGGAACTAAATATGTGTCAAGATCTAACTGTAGCAGAAAATATGTTCTTAGGTAGAGAAAAGAAAAAGTTTGGTTTAGTTGATCAAAAAACCTTAAATGATGATGCCGAGGCAATACTAAAAAAACTTCAGATGGATATTGATCCTGAAACTGTGGTAAGGAAATTATCTGTATCTAAACAGCAAATGATAGAAATAGCAAAAGCCCTTTCAACGAATGCTAGAATTTTGATTATGGATGAACCAACTTCAGCATTGACTGAAAAGGAATGCAATGAATTGTTTAAAATTATAAATAATTTAAAGAAAAACGGATGTGCGATTATTTATATATCTCATAGGCTTGAAGAGTTAGAGTATATTACAGACAGAGTTTCAGTTTTTAGAGATGGTAGATATATCATTACAAAGGAGTTTGACAAAACTAGTTTAGATGAAATCATTGCCTATATGGTAGGACGCGAAATCACTGATAAGTATCCCAATATAAAAATGCCTCTTGGTGATAAGATTTTAGAAGTAAAAAATCTGAGTGCAGGCTTTTTAAAGGAAATTAGTTTTGATCTGTTTGCAGGAGAGATTATTGGCTTCTCAGGTTTGATGGGTGCAGGAAGAACAGAATTGTTCAAAACTATATTTGGAGCTGAAAAAAAAGAACAAGGTGAAATTGTATTAGATGGAAATCCTATAGGGATTCGTTCGCCAGAAGATGCAATCAAACATGGGATTGTGTTTGGTCCTGAAGACAGAAAAGCTGAAGGACTGTGTACAAAATTAAGCATTAGAGAGAACATAGGACTTGCTAATCTAGATCAAATAAGTAATAGATTTGGTCTGATCAATAGAGAAAAAGAATCTGAGATTGTTAATAAGATGATTCAAGATTTAAAAATAAAGACACCTTCTATGGAGCAAGATGCTAAAAACTTATCTGGTGGTAATCAACAAAAGGTTGTTGTCGGGAAGTGGCTAGCAAGAGATGCTAGAGTTGTTGTGTTTGATGAACCAACAAGGGGCATTGATGTTGCTGCAAAAGTAGAGATCTACCATATTATGAATGAACTGAAAAGACAGGGTGTTGGAGTGATCTTTATTTCATCAGAATTACCTGAAATCATGGGTATGAGTGACCGTGTATTGGTTATGTGTAATGGTCGTATTACAGGTAATTTGATGACTGCTGATACAACACAGGATGAAATATTGCATTGTGCAACTAGATATTCGAGTTAAGGAGTTAATTAAATGGAAATGACATCGAAAATAAAAGAAAGACCAAGACGAAAAATCATGTCAATAAGAGGTATGGGACAAGTGATTTCTGTTAGTGTGGCTTTAATAGTAATGTCGGTTGTATTTGGTATTATCAACCCATCTTTTTTCTCAGGTGATAATATGACAAATCTACTAAGACAAGTTGTACCTATTATGATCATTGGTATGGGACAATCATATGTACTCATTACTGGTGGTATAGATTTATCGATTGGATCAGTTGCTGGTATGTCATGTATGATCTCTGCGACTTTAATGACAGCAGTAGGTATGAATCCAATTTTGGCATCTATCATTACATTAATGGCATGTTGCCTAGTAGGTTTTATCAATGGTATGTTGGTTTCTAAGACTAAATTACCAGCTTTTATCGCAACATTAGGGACTATGATTATTGCTAGAGGTATTGCACAACTTGCCAATGGGAACATGAATACAGATGGTATTCCTGAAGCGGCAGATGGATTTAAGAATCTATTCTATTATGGAAAGACATTTGGATTATATAATCCAATCTGGATTGGTATTATTCTATTTGCGATCTTTTCAATCCTTTTATCAAGAACTACTACTGGTCGTCATATCTATGCGATAGGTAGTAACTATGAGGCAGCAAAACTTTCAGGTGTAAATGTTGTTGCAGCAGAAACAAAAGTATATATAGTGAGCGCATTTTTAGCAGGTGTAGTTGGATTAATGTTAACAGCACAAAGTGGTATGGGAACAATGAATGCAGGTACTGGTTACGAGTTGAATGCTGTCGCAGCTTCGGTTATTGGTGGTGTGAGTACAATGGGTGGTCAGGGACTACTATTTGGTACTGTTATTGGCTCATTTATCTGGGGAGTTTTAAATAATGGTCTTCAGTTTGCAGGTGCACCATTGGCACTTAGAAATCTAGTTATTGGTATCGTTGTTATTGTATCTGTATTGATTGACAGAGTTGCTAGAAGTGGCAATGTTGATATGAAAAAATGGTTTAAATTCTAGGATTGTCCTAGAAATAAATATAAAGTAATTCATATGGAGGGAAAGTATGAAAAAATTATTTACTATGATATTGGTAGTAGCGTTAGCACTTACAGCTTTTGTAGGTTGTGCAGACTCTGATACTTCTAGTTCTGGATCGGGTGAAGTAGAAAAGAAACTTGTTTATCTGATTACAATGGATAAGATGGACCAACATTGGGTGAATGTTGATAAGGGTGCAAAAGTTATGGCAGAAGGTCTTGGTTTAGATTACAAATGGGATGCGCCTGATGTAAAAGATAATGCTAAACAAATTGAAGCTGTTAATAACGCTGTTGCTGATAATGCGGATCTGATTTTACTTGCAGCAAATGATCCACAAGCAATTTCTGAAGCTGTAAAAAATGCTAAAGCGAAAGGTGTTAAGATTATCTATGTTGATTCTGCAGCAAACGAGCCTGCAATTGCGACACTATCTACAAACAATTACCAAGCTGGTGCTTTAGCTGGTCAAACAATGGTAGATGAGTTGCAAACAGCTGGATTAACCGCTGGTAAAATCGGAATTATTGGCGTAAATACTGCTACAAATTCAACTATGGATAGAGAAAATGGATTTAGGTCAGTTCTTGAAGCTGCAGGATATGAGATATTAACTACTGAGTATAAAGATGGTGATGCTGCTGCTTCTCAGGAATCTGCGTATGGTTTCATTGTTGGTAACGAAGACTTAGTGGGTCTTTACGGTACTAATGAAGGTTCGACCGTTGGTGTTGGTAATGCGATTAAAGCATCTAGTAAAAGCATCATTGGTATAGGATTTGATAAATCTGATGCTATCCAAGGTTTGTTGAATGATGGTTCATTAAAAGCTGCCATGGCTCAGAATCCATTCACAATGGGCTACCTAGGTGTTGCTCAAGCATATGCTGCATTAAACGATGAAAGTACAGGTCCAGCTGTAATTGATACTGGAGTTGCAGTATTAAGAGGTGAATAATAATAAACTCAGCCACAACTTTGTTGTGGCTTGTAGTGTTTCATAATTTCCCATTTTAAGTCTTGCGTTGCAGGGCTTTTTTTTTTGCTATTCTTTGACTAAGATTAAAAGTGTACAAAATGGGTATATATAGTAAGAGGTGATATTATGAATGTTACATTAGATCAAAACCTAATTGACTATATGCATCAGCATCGCCGTAATGCTATTACTTTATCCATGGTACAGGATATGATCAATTTTCATAATGTACTATATACTAAATATCCATTAATTAATTATAAGATGCCTAAGCACTTAGAATTATATGATGAGTATCAAATTGGCGATATTTCTGTTTATGTATCAAAAGATGCTGAAGTCGAAGGAGATACCATTGAGTTTCATGATAAAAAGAAATGGGGATTCCATAAGTGTTATATTCAAGGGGTAAAATTTAGAAAAGTAGATCCATTTACACATTAGACTGGTGAAATCCAGTTTTCTTTTGTCTTGAATAGTGTGTATCTGTGATGTGTTTGTTGTTTGAGATGGTGGGTATATATTTGAAGAGGAGTGGTAAAAATGACACTTAAGGAAAGAGACATCATAGAAACGTTAGAAGAATATGAAGGCCAACATACTAATTTTATTGGCAATAAACATGAAGATGATGAATCCTTGGATAAGGCGATACATGAATTTTTCATTAAGGAAGCATCAGAATTACTCATGTAAAAGGAAGGGATCTTTGAAATTAATTTTCAAGGATCTTTGTTTTGCTTAATTACATTTCTAGTGGGTAGCTTTTAAATGAGGAGGATGTATTATGAATGGTGAAGAAAGGTATATACAGATATCTGCTTATGGAGAATCATTTAAAGTTTGGACACAAAAATTTGGAAATAACTCTAAGTTAAAGGTACTTCTATTGCATGGAGGTCCAGGTGGATCTAGTAAAAGCTTTGATAACTTTATTGAACCTTTTGAAGAGGCAGGAATTGAGTTTTATTTTTATAATCAATTAGGGTCATTTATGAGTGATGATCCTAAAGACATTAAGTATTGGACTATTGAAAGATTTGTAGATGAAGTTGAACAAGTAAGAAAGGCTTTAGGTCTCACAAAAGATAATTTTATTCTATTTGGTCATTCATGGGGTGGTATGTTAGCAATGGAATATGCTTTAAAATATCAATCGAATCTCAAGGGATTAGTTCTCTCAAGCACAATGGCCTGTATTTCTGATTATGTTAAGTATGAAAAGGAAGTATTAGCGCCTAAGCTAGGTCCAGATTTTTTAACTGAAATTATTAAACTCGAGTCTAAAGGTAATTATGGAGATCGATACGACGAATTGATTAAACCATTTTATAAAGAGTTTGTTTTAAGAATATCTTCAGATAAATGGCCAGGTTCTATTATACAATTGGTAAAACATTTAAATTATGATGTATATAATTATATGAATGGACCAAGTGAGTTTGGCTGTGGTGGGACTCTAAAAAATTGGGATATTAAAAGAAGGTTAAAAGAAATAAGTGTACCAACTTTGGTGATAGGCTCTAAATACAATACAATGGATCCTGATGAAACTCAATGGATGTCTGAAGAAGTTCAAAATGGGCACTATCTATTTTGTCCTAACGGCAGTCATATGTGTCACTGGGATGATTCTGATACTTACTTTAGTGGTTTAACCCAATTTATAAAAACTCTATAGATAGCTATTTACCTTGTAGTGGACCGTTAGCATGATTAACTGTTCACTATTTTTTTGAATCTTTATGAAAACTAAATGTTTGATATATATAAATGAAATTTTCGGTTGTTATACTGTTCTTGAAAGTTGATGAGAGGAGTTCATGATGAATAGAACAGTATTAAGAACAGAAAACTTAAGTAAAAAATTTGGTCCTCAAGAGGCCGTTAGTAGAGTGAATATGACTTTAGAAAAAGGAGATGTTTATGGCTTTGTAGGACCTAATGGTGCTGGGAAATCTACTGTAATTAAAATGATTATGGGATTAATTAGACCTAGTGAAGGTCGAGTAATTAAAGAGAATAGAAAAATCAGTGCTGTAATAGAAACGCCGGTTTTCCATATGAATATGACAGGTAGAGACAATCTAAAGAGTATGGCTTTGATTTATGGTGATGATGCTATTAATCGAATTGATGAAGTTTTAGAGTTTACTGAATTAACAGAAGCTGCTGATAAGAAAGTATGCAATTACTCATTAGGAATGAAGCAGAGACTTGGTATTGCAAGGGCTTTTTTAAATGATCCTGATATCATCATTCTTGACGAACCAACCAATGGACTTGATCCTTATGGTATAAGGTCAATCAGAGAATTGGTTATGCATTTAGCCAAAAAATACAATAAAACTTTTCTAATATCTTCTCACATTCTATCTGAGTTAGAAGCCATGTGTAACAAAGTTGGAATTATACATAGAGGTCATTTGATAGAAGAATTAAAAATTAGTGAATTAACGAGTAGATGCTCGAATAGTTCGTTTGAGGAGTATTTTTTAAATATCACAAAGGAGGGGCGTAAGTATGCTTAAGTTAATAAAAAGTGAACTATTTAAAATGAGAAAGAGAAAAATGATTTATGTGATGGCATTTATTATGTTTATTATGCCTATATTTGGACATGGTATGAGCGTACTTATTCAAAGTTTTGGCATTGAAGATCCTACGATGAACATTTTTGCTGATATGACGATGTTGGATTTTATTCAGTTTTCTGCAAAAGATGTATTTACTGGTGGGACGGCATTGATTATGGCTTTAGTAATAGGTGTTAATTTATTGTGTGAGGAATATAACAGTGGTATGTTGAAAATGACTGTGATGGCATCCTCTAGAAAAAGAGTTGCAATTTCTAAATTAATTGCAATGGCAGTTTATATTCTAGTTCTAGCCTTGAGTCATCTAATTTCTGCATTAATTGTAGGATCCGTATTCTATGGAAATTTTGAATTAAGTGAAATAATGACTGTTGTTTATACCTATGGTTATGGTATATTGAGCATGTTGGTATATGGTATTTTAATGATGAATTTTGGATTCTTGTTCAATAAAGGAACTGCAGCGATTGCTTCAGGATTTGGTTTGTATATTGTGTTTACAGTTGCACTGCAGATTACACCGCCGAACTTTTATTGGATGATACCAATTGGTCATACAATGTTATGTGTATCTGGTATGTTTGAACAATTTGCTATTCAAGGTCTTATCAGTGGACTTGTTATAGGAACAATCGGTGTAATGATGTTGTTGAACTCAGTCGTTAAAAAAGAACTTATTTATTAAAGAGTTTGAAATGGGGAGTAACAAATGGTGAATATTTTAGTCGCAGATGATGAACCTGCAATTATTGAATTAATTAGTTTGTATATTGAAACAAAAGATATGAATATCATAAGGGCTTCTGATGGTGAAGAAGCTCTTGAAATTATTTCTAAATATGAAATTTCATTGTGTATATTAGATATTATGATGCCAAAAATGAATGGTTTTCAGGTAGTTGAGGCTATTCGAAAGGAATATGCTATGCCTGTGATTATATTGTCTGCAAGGGAAGATTTTTCAGATAAAATTCATGGTTTGCAGATTGGCGCAGATGATTACATGACTAAGCCTTTTAATGCGATGGAACTTAAGGCGAGGGTTGATGCACATCTAAGAAGATATCTTACAATGGAGGGGAAAAGCAGCAATCGACTGATAAAAATAGGTGAACTTGAAATTGATTTTGATGCATGCGCGGTTTATAGGGAAGATAAAGAGATTGATTTGACTGCAAAAGAATTTCAGATATTTGCACTGATGGCTGAGAAACCAGGAAGAGTTTATACCAAGAAGCAGATTTATGAGGCTGTCTGGGATGAGACTTATTATGATGACGAAAACACAATAAGAATTCATCTAAGTAATTTGCGAGATAAGATTGAATTAACGCCTAAAAACCCTGTAATTATTAAAACTGTCCGTGGCTTAGGCTATAAAGTAGAGAAGTTGGTAAAGCATGAAGTTCTTTAAGTCGTTACATTTTGCATTAGTAATCAAGTATACTGTTTTTTTCATTATTTCAATAGTCGCTATTTTTTCTATTTTATTATTTTGTGTTAGTAGGATGGTTAATTCCATCCAAGAGGATGAAGTGAGTAAATATGTTAAGTATATCAGTGTTAGTGGTGACTACAATAATGAAACTCTAGTAATAGAAAATATGCCTTCTAATCTTGTTTGGTTTGATGTTATTGAGAATAATAAGGTTGTTTACTCAGAAGGAGATAGAGGATTTGAACAAGACTATTTTTCAGATGAGGAGTTAAATTCCTTTATTAATGAAGATGTTCCTCTTCATAAATCCTTCGAGTATATTGTCAAGCCCTATGTTTACAATACTGAGAGTGGTAATGTTAATTGGATTCTGATGTACAGTAGAATTGATACAAGTGTTAATCTAGGTGTTAATGTACCTGATGAGTTTAAAGGAACAGTGTTGGAAGACGAGCTCAAGAATATTGGTAATTTGATGTGGATGAGTGTTTTACTTGCACTGATTGTCGTGATTTTGTCTTTTAGTATCATTACCTATCGAATGCTCATTAAGCCAATACGAAAATTGAATGCTGGTATGTTAGCTGTAAAACAAGGAGAGTTGGGAACGTATATAACTTATAAAGGTTACAATGAATTAAGCGAAATGACCAATTCGTTTAATATCATGACTATGCGTTTGAAACGTGCAGAAGAAGAAGCTCGACATCAAGCTGAGAGTAAGAAGACTTTACTCATGAATATTTCTCATGACCTCAGATCACCTGCGACGGTTGTACAAGGTTATAGTCAAGCTCTTGCTGATGGTGTTGTTCCAGATGAAAAGAAAAAAGAGTACTATGAATTTATAAATAGCAAAAGTACCATGATAACCAATCGTTTGAATCAATTGTTTAATTACGTGAAGTTGGATTTGACTGAGTTTGATTTATCGATGGAAGTAACAGAGTTTAATGAATTTATCCGAAGATTAACGATTAATTATTTGCCTGATATCGAAGCAAAAAATCAGGTGATAAATCTTTTCATAGAAGAAAAGTCTACATTTGTTAAATTGGATCATATTGAAATGGAAAGGGCTATCGGTAATTTAATCGAGAATGCTGTTAAGTACAATCCAGAGGGTACTGTGATTACCATTAAACTTGATCTAGAAGAGGATTGTCTGAAGCTATATATTCAAGATAATGGCATTGGTATACCAGAAAGAGAAACGATATTTGCGCCTTTTGTGAGGGGAGATAAAACACGTAAGTCTGAAGGAACTGGTTTGGGTGTAGCCATATCAAAGCAAATAATTGAAAAACATAGTGGGGAACTTTCATTATGTGATGTAGAAGTGGGTACTAAATTTTTAATAGAGTTACCTATTCATTAATGAAAAAAATCATCTGATATTTATCAGGTGATTTTTTGTCACTTGGATGTCACAAAACACTTATAGAATAATGATAAGCATAAAATATCTTAGGGAGGTAATTATGAAAATTTCAAAACCAATTAGATTAATCAGTCAGATATTTTTTTTCGTTGTAATTGCATTGATTACATGGAATCATTATTTGGTTGAATCAGGCAGTGCTTTACCGTTTATTGGTTCATCATCACTACATGCGATTTGTCCATTTGGAGGTGTTGCTACACTTGTATCATGGGTGACTTTGGGAGCTTTTGTACAAAAAATCCATCTATCTTCTATTGTGATAATGGTCATTATAATGATCTTGTCGTTTTTACTTGGACCGGTTGTATGTAGTTATGTGTGTCCGCTTGGAAGTATTCAAGAATGGTTTAGTAAAATAGGAAAGAAAATATTCAAAGGTAAATTCAATACTTTCATTCCAAAAAAACTAGATAAAATATTGCGATATGGTCGTTATGGCGTCCTTATATTCACAGTTTATCTTACGACTCAATCTCTTAAGTTGATTTTTTTAGAAGTGGATCCTTATTACGCCTTGTTTAATTTTTGGTCAGATGAGGCAACTGTTGGTGGAATAATTGTTTTAGTTATTGTTTTAATGGGATCCTTATTTGTTGAGAGACCATGGTGTAAGTATGCCTGCCCATTTGGAGCTGTTGTTGGATTGACCAATTACTTCAGTATTTTCAAAATTAGAAGAAAATCATCAACGTGTGTTAACTGTCAGAAATGTGATACTGTATGTCCTATGAACATTCAGGTATCTTCAAAAGATGTTATCAAAGATACAAGTTGTATAAGATGTGGTTTATGTACTTCGGAACATACTTGTCCAATCGATAACACAGTCAGTCTGAGTATAAAAGATAAGGAGGAAATAAGATGAAAATCAAGAGTATGTTAGTTGCCTTCTTGTCAGTTACATTTATATTTGGAGGTATTTTTATAGCAGAAACATTTGGAGTATGGCAAACTGAATCAACGAAACAGCCATCGAAGTTTACTGAAGGCGCATTTAAGGGATTGCCAATACCTGACGATATAAGGGGTTCCTATAGTTTTAAGGATATAGAGGATGCTTTTGACATTGATGCTGTTATTCTTGCAAAAGCCTTTAATATTAATAGCGATGATCC
>PPCM01000351.1_pt1 | contig 49811 bp, 41 predicted proteins | sample 1555541 | NCBI WGS metagenome assembly PPCM01 (sample SAMN05284479, study PRJNA326546) | Marine sediment metagenome, whole genome shotgun sequencing project. | isolation source: marine sediment | place: Germany: Wadden Sea | collected 2012-09-05
GGATAACCAGTACAAAATCTGGAGCATACTCATGTTCCAGTCATGGTGCGAGCATTGGGAGATTTGATGAAAATTGCAGTAATTGGGGGCTACGGTCCATCCCTTATCAACTTTCGCGGCCCCATGTTGCGTGCCATGAAAGAGGCCGGGCATGAAGTCTACGGAATTGCTCCGCTCGATTCTGCGGATGTGCCGGCAAAGCTGGCTGGGATGGGTATCGAATATATTGAAGCCCCCATTGAACGCACGGGTATGAATCCTCTTAAGGACTTGGCCTCGCTTTGGGTGCTGGTAAACATTCTAAGAGAAATCAAGCCTGATACAGTTCTTTCATACACCATCAAGCCCGTGATCTACGGTTCCATCGCCGCCAAGCTGGGTGGGGTGAAGAATATTTATTCCATGATCACCGGGCTGGGTTATGCATTCGGGCGGACTTCCGGCAAACGGGGCCTGCTCTTCAAGCTGGTCAAAAGCATGTATCGTACCGGACTGGCCTGCAATAAGTCAGTCATGTTCCAGAACCCGGATGATTGCGAATTATTTAAGAGTATTGGTATCATCCCGGCAGTAAAAGAAACCGTGATCACCAACGGTTCCGGGGTTGATCTTGAGCATTATGCGAGCTCCTCTGTACCGCAGGGTGCACCTGTGTTCCTGTGTATTTCCCGGCTGCTTAAGGAAAAAGGTGTGCGGGAATTTGCGGAAGCCGGAATACGCCTGAAAAAGAAATACCCGAAGGCAGAATTCAGGCTGGTCGGTCCCCACGACCACGGCCCGGATTCAATAAGTGACGGTCTTGTCGCAAAATGGCAGAATGAGGGGATTGACTGCGTCGGTCCGGTTGACGATGTGCGCGACGAACTGAGAAACTGTTCGGTCTACGTGCTGCCTTCCTACCGAGAAGGAACCCCCCGCTCCGTGCTGGAGGCCATGTCCTGCGGCAGGCCGATCGTAACGACAAATGCTACAGGCTGCCGTGAAACCGTAATTGAAGGCCGGAACGGATTCATGGTTCCTGTTAAAGATATTTCCGCCTTGAAACAGGCCATGGAGAAATTCATTCTTCAGCCTGAACTGATGCAGCCGATGGGTGACGCTTCGCTGAATTATGCTGCTGAAAAATTTGATATTAACAAGGTCAATGCGACCATTATGCATGGTATGGGATTATAAAAAAATGACTTTGAAAAGATGTTTTGACCTTGTTGTTTCAATTACCGCGCTGATAATTTTCTTTCCGCTGCTGGTGGCGGTTGCTGTTGCCATCCACAAAAAGATGGGCGGCGGTATTTTCTTCATTCAGCGCAGGCCGGGACTGCACGGCAAACCGTTCAACATCATAAAATTCAAAACCATGTCTGACACGCGGGACGAGCATGGCAACCTGCTCCCGGATTCCGAACGCTTGAGCAGATTCGGGCGTATCCTGCGTTCAACGTCACTGGACGAACTGCCGGAACTGGTTAACGTGATCTTCGGCGACATGTCGCTGGTCGGGCCACGTCCCCTGCTCATGCAGTATCTCGAACGCTACAGCCCGGAACAGGCCCGCCGCCACGACGTGCTGCCCGGAATAACCGGATGGGCGCAGGTCAACGGACGCAATGCCATATCATGGGACGAAAAATTCAAGCTCGATGTCTGGTATGTGGATAACCACAACCTGCTGCTTGATATTAAAATTTTGTATCTCACCGTGGCCCGCGTTTTCAAACGCGAAGGCATTTCCCAGCCCGGACAAGCCACAGCTCAGGAATTCATGGGGAATGAATAATGAAAAAAATCATCATAATGGGTGCTGGTGGTCATGGTCAGGTAGTTGCTGATGCCTTGAAGCAGATGGAAGCTACTGAACCTGTGGCCTTTGTAGATGAAGACCGGGAACTGCACGGCAAAAAGATCATGGGCATACCCGTTCCCGGCGGCAGCGCGGCAATAAAAGGCATCCCGCATGACGGCATTGTTATCGCCCTTGGCGACAACGCACTGCGTAAACGAATCTTCAATGAACTGCGTGATGCCGGGGAAAACCTGTTCACGGTCATTCACCCTTCGGCAATCATCGCCCCTGATGTTGAGATAGGTGAAGGATGCATGATTCTGGCCGGGACAGTAATTAATACTCAGGCCGATATCAAAGACAACACCATAATCAACACCAACTCAACCATTGAGCACCACAACCGAATAGGCCCGCACGCCCATATAGCCCCCGGATCAACGTTAGGCGGGGAAGTTATTGTCGGTGAAGAAGCCATGGTCGGCATCGGAGCTACTGTTTTACCACGAATCAGAATCGGCGAAAAAAGCATTTTAGGCGGCGGATCGACTGCGATTAAAGATATTCCCGGAGGCTCGAAGGCTGCGGGTATTCCGGCGCACATCCTGCCTTGAAAGTAATAAAAAACATTAAAACAATCATTACAATAACTTTCAGCCAAACGCGCCTAAACTGTACTAAAACCTAAAAATATTATATCTGACCCGTTGTTACAGATAATTTTCAGCGTAAAGGAAATCCAGCCAGTGTCTGCAAACAAAAAGAACCGCATATACCTTTCTCCCCCGCACATGGGAGGCAACGAACAGGAATATGTACGTCAGGCTTTCGAGAGCAATTTCATTGCTCCGCTCGGTCCTATGGTCAATGGTTTTGAACAGGATTTCTCAAAGCTTACCGGATTTGCACACTGTGCAGCCCTTTCCAGCGGCACAGCAGCACTGCACCTCGCCTTACGCATTGTCGGTGTCCAGCCCGGAGATGTGGTTATTGCCTCCTCGCTAACCTTCATCGGCAGCGTCAGCCCGGTTACTTTCCTTGGTGCGGAACCCGTATTCATCGATTCCGACTACAAGTCATGGAACATGGACCCGGATCTACTTGCCGAAGCAGTAGATTATTATATTTCCAAAGGACGTAAACCCAAAGCGGTCATCCCCACCGACCTCTACGGTCAGTGCGCAGACTATGACCGCATTCTGGAAATCCTCGAACCGCATGGCATCCCGCTTATCGTGGATGCTGCCGAATCCGTAGGAGCCACCTACAAAGGAAGGCATGCGGGCAAAGGCGCGCTCATGGCTGCCTATTCCTTTAACGGCAACAAGATCATCACCACCTCCGGGGGCGGACTTCTCGCTTCCGACAATGAAGAAATGATCAGCCGTGCGCGCTGGCTTTCCCAGCAGGCCAAGGAACCGGAACCCTACTACGAACACAAGGAAATCGGATACAACTACCGCATGTCCAACCTTGTAGCCGCTGTCGGCCGCGGACAGGTGGAAGTCATCCCCGAACGCGTTGAACGCAAACGGGAGATTTTCGATTTTTATGAACGGGAGCTTGGCAGCTGCCCCGGTATATCTTTTATGCCCGAAGCGGATTACGGCAAATGCAACCGCTGGCTTTCGGTCATGCTGATTGATGAAAAAGAATTCGGTGCATCTCCCGATGATATCCGCCTTGCACTTGAAAAAGAAAACATTGAATCCCGCCCGGTCTGGAAACCCATGCACAAACAGCCGGTTTTCAGAGACAACACCGTTTTCGGCGGCAAAGTAAGCGAAGATCTGTTCAATCGCGGACTCTGCCTGCCCTCCGGCACTGCCATGGCTGCTGATGATTTGCAGCGCATCGCAGAACTGATCAAAGGGTGCGGAAGATAATTTATGCTTCACAACCTGCGTAATATAAATTTCTACGTCATGATCCTTCTGGATCTGATCATCTTCATAGGCGCCTTTTACGGGGCCTATCTGTTCCGCTTTGATTTCAGCCTGCCCGGTTATGCGGAGACCCAGTGTTTAGAGCTGCTCAAGTACACACTGGTCATTAAATTCTCCGTTTTTCTGGGACTGGGGCTATACCGGGGCATGTGGCGGTACACCAGCCTGCGTGACCTCTGGCACATTCTGGAAGCCACTTTCCTGCAATCGCTGATCCTGATCACTGTAGTGCTCTACAAATTCGGTTTCGGCGGATTCTCGCGCGGTGTATTCATCATCGACTGGCTGCTGACCGTGTTCATGTGCGGCGGCATGCGGGTCATGATCCGTTCTTTTTATGCCATCAAAGATGGAAATTCCATCCAGCTTTCCCCGGAAAGCTGCCCGGTGAACGGCGAAAACGTCCTGATCATCGGGGCCGGACGGGCCGGGGAAAAAGTCGTCCGCGAAATCAGAAGCAGCGGCCAGCTCAAATACCTGCCTATCGGCTTTCTGGACAATGACAAAAGCAAAAGAGGCCGGACCATTCACGGTGTTCCGGTGCTCGGCCCCCTTTCCGATCTGCAGGAGCTGGTAGCCAATAAATGCGTTAATGAAATCCTCATTGCCGTGGCCGAAGCTTCAGGTAAAGAAATGCGCGAAATTATTGACGCATGTAAGGAAACCGGACTGCCCTATAAAATCCTGCCCGGCATGGATGAAATCATCAACGGCAAGGTCGGCATCAAGGCCCTGCGCGATGTCAGCTATCAGGATTTACTTGGACGCGCCCCGGTACAGCTGGATTCCTCCGCCATCAGTGAGTATATTTCCGGCAAGACAGTGCTGGTTACAGGCTGCGGAGGCTCCATCGGTTCGGAACTGGTCCGTCAGGTTGTGCGCTTTAATCCCGCCAAGCTCATTCTTGTGGATTCCAGCGAAGCGAACCTCTACGCCATCCAGATGGAACTGCACCACGAGCTTAATTTCCATGACTACGTAACAGTGCTCGGTTCTGTGCAGGACGAACTGCTCATGGATGAGACCTTTAATACTTACAAGCCGCACACCGTATTCCACGCCGCCGCCTACAAGCACGTTCCCATGATGGAACGCAACCCGTGGCAGGCAGTGCACAACAACATCTGCGGGACCAAAAACGTCATGACCGCAGCGGATAAGCACGGTGTCGCCCGCTTTGTGACCGTATCCACGGACAAGGCCGTGCGCCCCACCAACATCATGGGTGCATCCAAGCGCGTGACCGAATTACTCATGCGCTTGTTCCACGACTCAGAGACCACCTTTATGGCTGTACGTTTCGGAAATGTTGTCGGTTCTTCCGGCTCCGTGGTTCCCCTTTTCCGCCGCCAGATTGAACGCGGCGGTCCGGTCACTGTCACCCACAAAGACGTGACCCGCTATTTCATGTCCATCTCCGAAGCGGCCCAACTTATTTTACAGGCCGGGGTCATGGCTGAAGGCGGGGAAATCTTCATCCTTGAAATGGGCGACCCGATCAAAATAGCCGACATGGCCCGCGACCTGATCCGGCTCTCCGGTAAGGAACCGGACAAAGACATTGAAATCATCTTTACCGGACTGCGTGAAGGCGAGAAACTCTACGAAGAACTTATCACCGAAGGTGAAGGAATTGTGCGCACCGAACATGACAAAATCATGGTCCTGAAAGGTGTTGAGAAAGACCTTGAAGCCTACTCCGCCTACTTCAAAAAACAGCTTTGCGAAATTAAAGAGGCAGCCGATAAATTCCAGGCCGAGGAAGTCAGAACCATGCTTCACGCAGCCGTGCCTGAATTTGATGAAGATTGCTAAGCCCGCCAAACCACTTACCGATCATAAATTATAAACATCCCGGAACTGCCGATAAACAACATAATCCGGCAGTTTTCCGGTTCTCCTGAACATGATCTTCGCCATACTGACACAGCACTCTGATTGACTGTTTGTTCAGAATAACGTAACAAACTCGCATCATGCTGAAAGAACTATTCACATCCAAAACTAGAATCAAACTGCTGCTCAAGCTGTTCCTCAACCCTGATGTTTCCTCTTATCTCAGGGAGTTAGCCGCAGAATTTGACGTTTCGCCCAATGCCATGAAAGAGGAATTGGACGGATTAAGTGAAGCGGGCTACCTGAACAAGAAAAAGGAAGGACGCTACATTTTCTACAACGCCAACTCTTCCCATCCTTTTTTTCCTGAAATCAGTTCCATTGTGCGTAAATATATCGGGATCGACCAGATTCTGGAATATATTCTCTCCACTATCGGCGATGTTGATTCAGTCTACATTCTTGATGATTACGCCAAGGGGATAGATTCAGGCATCATCGATGTACTCATCATCGGTAATGAGACCAATTCTGAACGTATCGGTGACCTTTGCAACAAGGCCGAGGAAGCGATAAAACGTAAGATCAGAATCATGGTCCTTGATACCAAGGAATTCGATAAAACCAGTGAAATTTATTTAAGACGACCCAATTGGAAGGTTGTCTAAGCAATATAAACTTGCATCAAAACATGGAGAATTAATCTCATGAATATTCCATTTATTGACCTTAAAAAGCAGTTTTCCCGGGTTGAAAAACAGGTCCGCGAAAACATGGATACTGTTCTTGATCACGGCGCATACATCATGGGCCCTGAAATTCCTGCACTCGAAGAAAGACTGGCTGAGTACTGCGGAACCAAGCACGCTCTCGGCTGCGCTTCCGGCACAGACGCTCTTACTCTCGCGCTCATGTCTCTGGATGTTAAACCCGGCGATGCGGTTTTCACCACCCCGTTCACCTTCTTCGCTACTGCTGAAACCATCGCCCTGACCGGTGCTACCCCGGTTTTCGTCGACATCGACCCGGTCACCTTCAACATTGACCCCGAAAAGCTCGATAAAACTATCGAAGCACTCAAAAGCGGCGACGGCAGCACTCCCCTGCCCAAAGTTGACGGCCTGACCGCCAAAGGCATCATCTCCGTTGATATTTTCGGTCTGCCCGCCGATTACGAAGCAATCAAAGCTGTTGCCGACAAACACGGCCTCTTCCTCATCGAAGACGCAGCGCAGAGCTTCGGCGGCGAATACAAAGGCAAACGCGCCTGCTCTCTGGGTGACATCACCTGCACCTCTTTCTTCCCCGCCAAGCCCCTGGGCTGCTACGGCGACGGCGGAATGTGTTTCACCGACGACGACGCACTGATCGAACGCCTGCGCTCACACCGTATCCACGGCATGGGCCCGGACCGTTACGACAACGTCCGTCTCGGCATCACCGGCCGTCTGGACTCCCTGCAGGCAGCAATCCTGCAGGCCAAATTCGACATTTTCCCTGAAGAAGTGGACCTGCGTGACAAGGTGGCAGACACCTACGCAGAACTCCTCGACGGTATCGAAGGCCTGACTGCTCCTTCCGTTCCCGAAGGCTACCGCTCCGTTTGGGCGCAGTACTGCCCGCTTGCCAAAGACAGCGAACACCGCTCACGCATTCAGGCTGCACTGCAGGAAAAGGGAATTCCTTCCCCGATCTACTACCCGATTCCGCTTCACCTCCAGACCGCTTTCAATGATCTCGGCTACAAAATGGGCGACTGCCCGATCAGTGAAGATGCAGCAAGCCGCATTTTCGCAATTCCCATGCACCCCTACCTTGAAAGGGAACAGCAGGAATACATCGCCGACATCATCAGGAATGCCTAACGCATGAGCAAAACCCTGCTTGTCATCATTACAGATCGCCTTTCCCATATCATTGGGAAAGGCGAACTTATTGACCGCTACTACAATCCCGGCGGGGTCTTCAGTGACGTGCACATCCTGATGACCAATGATGACAGACCAGACCATGCTGCCCTACAAAGGACAGTGGGGGAAGCAAAACTGACCCTGCACAATCTGCCTTCGGGCATGGGACTGCTTGCCAGAACACTCTGGCGTCCCTGCATGCTTAAAAACTGGGCTGATCAGGCCGTGAAACTTGCCGAAGAAATCAAACCGGACCTCATCCGCTGCTACGGCAATTTCATAAACGGTTATGCGGCGGCCCGAATAAAGGAACAACTCGATATTCCCTTATTCGTTTCCCTGCACACCCAGCCGGACCAGACCCGGGCCAACCCGGAAGTTGATTTCAGGACCAAGGTCTTTTACGCCCTTTCGAAAAGTGTTGAAAAATACACCCTGAAAAGGGCCGACAAGGTCAGCTGCGTCTACGGCTCGATCATGGATTATGCCGGTTCCAAAGGAGCCAAAGAGCCTTTTGTGGCCTACAACGTGATCAACCCCGGAAAGATCGTCCGCAAGACCAGTTACGGTTCATCCGGGCCGCTTAAAATTTTATATGTAGGGCGGGTCATTCCGGCAAAAAATCCCCTGAACATCATCCGCTCCCTGCAGGGTCTCGATGCCGAACTGACAGTTGTCGGCAGCGGAGGCAAGGTTCAGGAAGCCCAAGAGCTTGTCCGGGAGCTGAAGCTGGAAGAAAAAGTCCGTTTCATACCTTCCATGCCCAATGATGAACTGTGTCGGACCATGCACGAATATGATATTTTCGCCGGGCACTCCCAGTACAGCGAATTCCCCAAGACGGTGCTGGAAACTTCACTGTGCGGATTGCCCATTCTGTTTAATTCGCGTAGGGGGACACCTGTTCCTGAATTTGAAAATAACATAGCCAGAATGGTGGAAGATTCACCGTCCGGCTACCGTTCGGGAATTGAGTTTTATCGGAGTGAGGAAAACCGCGCCGAGTATGGTTCCAGAGCCGTCGGCTTTGCCGAAGATAATTGGAGTCCGGAACATGCGGAAAAAGTATTTGCAGACATCCACAGGGAACTAATCGGGCTATGAAAAAATCAATTCTGTTCATCACATACGATTTTCCGCCGATCCTTTCGCCGGAATCCATTCAGGTCCAGCGCAGGGCCTGTGCTTTGGCGCGCGGCGGACACCGGGTCCACGTCCTGACCTGCTGCGAAGATCCTGATTTCGAATTTCTGGACCAGCAGCTGTGCAAGGATCACGAGAACCTGACCATCCACCGGGTAAACAAACTCCCCGGAGAAAAATGGCTGCATTACCTTTGTGGCGGACTTGAAATCACCGACCGCAAGTTCTGGTGGAAATTTCCCGCTGCCAAAATGGCAATCAACCTGATCAAAGAATTTCAGATTGACGCGCTCTACACCCATTCCTCCCCGCTGGTGAACCATCTGGCAGGGCTGGCAGTGAAAGAAACTGACCGCAACCTGCAATGGACCGCACATTTTTCCGATCCCTGGACCCTTAATCCGTACCTTTCCTACCGGACAGGACTCCAGCGTAAGATCAACCGGATGTACGAGCGCACAGTCATTTCAAGGGCTGATACCATCACCGTAACCTCTGAAAAGACTAAAGAGCTTTTCGTGAAGGGATTGAATGCGGATCAGGGCAAGATAAAAGTCCTGCCCCATGTTTTTGACCCGACCCTGTACACCCGCAGACAGAACGATCCTGAGAAAAAAATCATCGCCCATACCGGAAATATTTATGGGTTGCGTTCCGCAGCACCGCTCATCGAGGCGGTCAGCAAGGTTCAGCCGAAGAATCTTGAGTTCCATTTTTACGGCCGCATGAAGGAAGATGAACGCCAGCTGGCAGAACGCAAATGCCCGGAGCTGATCAAATTCTTTGATCCGGTTCCTTATCTGGATTCAATTGCAGTCCTTTCGGAAGCGGACATCCTGCTGGTTATTGATGCCCCGCTCAAGGATTCACCGTTCTTTCCTTCCAAACTCGCCGATTACATCGGTGCGGGCAAACCGGTTATGGCCTTGACTCCGCTCTCTTCCACCACCACCCAGATTGTGCGTGATATTCAAAAAGAGCTGCTGGTAGCCGACAGTGCCGATGTTCCTTCCATCGCCGCCCTTGTGCGCAGGCTGGACTCAACAGAGTCTGCCCCTTTGCGTGAGGAAGGAAAGAATTACTACAACATGAACAACAGCTATAAAAACATTCGCGAGTCCCTTTTCAATGAATAATGCCAAAATAGTTATCACCGGCGGCGCAGGTGCCATCGGGTTGAATTTAATACAGCGGATGATCAAGGCCGGAATCGGCGAGATCATGGTTATCGACAACCTTTCTTCCGGTTATAAAAACTACCTGCCGGATGACAGCCGCATTACTTTTATTAAAGCCGATATCGGGGAAATCGATTCCTACGGCAAGGAAATGGACGAGTTCAAACCCGACTACGTCTTCCATCTGGCGGCCCATTTCGCCAACCAGAATTCCGTGGACCATCCCTTCAAGGATGTGCAGGCCAATATTATCGGAACCATGAACCTGCTGGAAATCTGCAAGAACAACAAGGGACTGAAGAAATTCGTCTACACCTCATCCTCATGCGTATACGGCAACGCCGCCATCATGAGCGAGGATGACTACATCTATCCCCACGAAACACCTTACGCCATCAACAAATACACTGCCGAACTGTACGTGAAGTACTACGCTTCCATGTACCAGCTTCCCGCAGTCTCCATCCGGGTCTTCAACACCTACGGTCCCTATGAGCCGCATGGTCCCTACCGCAATGTAATCCCCAATTTCATTGTCCGGGCCATCAAGGGCGAACCGCTTTACATCACCGGGGACGGCACTGAAACCCGCGATTTCACCTTTGTGGGCAACACTGCACAGCTGCTGACCCTTGCCGCGCTTTCCGAAGTTGCGGACGGCGATATTTTCAACGGCGGAACAGGCAAACCGACCCAGATCATTGATCTGGCAAAGATGATCATCGAATACACCGGATCATCGTCTGAAATCGTGTTCAAGGAAAGGCGTAACTGGGACGCGGTTAAAGACCGCCTCTCCGATATTTCCAAATCATGGAAAGTACTCGGCTACGAGCCGGAAGTCCCGCTTGCGGAGGGTCTGAAGACCACTGTGGACTGGTACATGAATGATTACGAGATTGAAGATTAAACGATGTACAAAACAATTCTGGCGATACTGACTCCGACACAAAAAAAAGGCCTCGTAAGCCTCGTTTTTGTGTCCATAGTCATTTCCTGCATTGAAACTGTAGGGATTTCAGCAATCCTGCCGTTCATTACTCTGGCTAACGATTTCACCCTTGCCCAGAGCAATGAATATTATGCCTATGTCTACAACCTGCTCGGGTTTGGCAGCGAAAAAGAATTTGTTGTCATTTTCGGGCTGGCGCTGGTTTCATTCTACCTCGTCAGGGGACTGATAAATCTGGGTTACATCTACTTGATTCAGAACTTCGCCCAAGGGGTTTTCCACAGCCTTTCCACAAAGCTGTTCTCCAACTACATGCATATCAAATATCAGGATATGCTGAAGCGTAACACTTCCGACCTGACCAAGAACCTCGTTTCCGAGGCCCAGTATGCAGGGGGATATTACTATTCTCTGCTGCTGTTCATCTCCGAGATATTCGTTGCCAGCTTCCTGTACGCCACCCTGCTTTTCGTGGACTACAAGATCACGCTGGCCATCACCCTTTTTCTGGGCTGCATGGTTCTTTTTCTGGTTAAAACTATTTCTACACTGATCAAGAAAGAAGGCCTTAAACGCAACGAATACCAACATGTTTTCTACCGCATAATCAACGAATCATTCGGTAACCTGAAGTTCATCAAGCTGCTTTCCTGCGAAGAACCGTCCGTCAAAGGGCTGGACAATGCCGGGAAGGGGTTCGCCCGGGCCATGGTCATGAATGCCACTTACAACACGGTTCCCCGGCTTTCCCTTGAATGCATCGGTTTTTCGCTGCTCATTGCGGCAATTGTCTGCGCCATCCATTACGATATGCAGGTGCAGCAGATAATCCCCATCCTTTCACTCTACGCGCTGGCCATGTACCGGTTGCTGCCTTCGGTGAACAGGATGCTCAGCAGCTTCAACAACATGCTCTATTACAATAAAACGCTGGAACTCATCCACGCGGATTACCAGATAGACACCCACAAGCTCGGCTCCGGGCCGCTGGAATTTGAAAAGGAAATTTCACTGCAAGGGCTCGGTTTCAAGTACGGTGAAGATGAAAAAGAGGTACTCGCCAATATCGACCTGACCATCCCCAAAGGCGAAAAAACCGCCCTGATCGGGGAAAGCGGAGCCGGGAAAAGCACTCTTGCGGACATAATTATTGGTATGTACACCTCCTTTTCCGGCGATTTCAAGGTCGACGGAACCGGGCTGAACGAAGCGAACATGCTCAGCTGGAGAAAGAAGATCGGCTATATTCCGCAGTCCATCTACCTTTTCGACTCCACCGTGGCTGAAAATGTTGTCTTCGGACGCGAGTATGACGAAGCCGCGCTTAAGGATGCTCTGGATAAAGCGGAACTGACCCCTTTTCTGGAAAAGAACCAAGGACTGGAAACCCCGGTCGGTGAAGACGGATCACACCTTTCCGGCGGACAGAAACAGCGCATTGCTATTGCCCGCGCCCTTTACGGCAACCCGGACCTGCTGGTCCTTGACGAAGCCACTTCCGCTCTGGACAAGGATACCGAGGAAAGAATCATGCAACATATTTTCAAAGTGAGTGAAGGCAGAACCCTGCTCATCATTGCCCACCGTCTCTCGACCATCGAGCGGTGCGACAAAGTATATAAAATTGAAGACCGAGGCATCAGCCTTGTTGAAGATAAAACCAGCCTCAAAGGTTAAGAGGAGAATATAATGTTTAATGGAAAAACTATTCTGATTACTGGCGGAACAGGCTCTTTCGGACACAAATGCACTGAAATGATCCTCAAAAACTATTCTCCCCAGAGATTGATCATCTACAGCCGCGACGAATACAAACAATATGAAATGTCACGCAAATTCTCCGACAAGGAATTTCCCTGCATGCGTTATTTCATCGGTGACGTGCGCGACAAGGAAAGGCTCTACCGCGCTTTTCGTGGTGTTGATTTCGTAATCCACGCCGCTGCCATGAAGCAGGTTCCCGCTTCCGAATACAACCCCTTTGAAGCGATCAAAACCAACGTTCTCGGCGCGCAGAACATCATAAATACCGCCATTGACGTAGGTGTAAAAAAAGTCATCGCCCTGAGCACCGACAAAGCGGTCAGCCCCGTAAACCTCTACGGCGCGACCAAGCTCTGTTCCGATAAACTCTTTGTAGCCGGTAACCTCTACGCCGGTTCCGGTGACACCAAATTCAGCGTCGTCCGCTACGGTAACGTTGTGGGCAGCCGCGGCAGTGTTATCCCGCTCTTCCTCAAGCAGCGCGAAAGCGGAACCCTGACCATCACCGATCCGCGCATGACCCGCTTCTGGACCACCCTTGAAGATGCGGTACAGTTTGTTCTGGACGGCTTTGAGAAAATGGTCGGCGGTGAAATTTTCGTTCAGAAAATTCCGAGCATGAAGATCACCGATCTGGCATCAGCCATGGGACCGGATTGTGAACAGAAGGTCATCGGTATCCGTCCCGGCGAAAAGCTGCACGAGATGATGATTTCCATTGATGACGCCCGTAACACCGCGGAATTCGACGGCTACTACGTTATCAAGCCGGACACCGGATTCATGACCAAGCAGGCGGACATGATCGGCGGCGAACCCGTTGCCGAAGATTTTGTCTACACTTCCGACAGCAACGTCGACTGGGTGGATGAAGCAGGTCTGATCGAAATGGTTTCAACCCTGAAAATCGATAAATAGGCACTTTCCATGGGCGCATCCAAGAACATTCCATATGGCCGCCAGTGCATAGACGGACAGGATCTCAAAGCTGTGACAGATGCTTTGACTTCCGGCTGGCTGACCACAGGTCCCAAAGTAGCGGAATTTGAACAAACTGTGGCTGAAATGTCCGGAGCAGCTCATGGCGTGGCTGTCAACAGCGGCACAGCAGCCCTGCATGCGGCCATGTACGCATTTGATATCAAGGAAGGGGATGAGGTTATCGTCCCCCCCATGACCTTTGCGGCCTCCGCCAACTGTGTAGCCTACATGAAAGCGACCCCGGTCTTCGCCGATGTCGACCCTGAGACACTGCTCATCGACCCGGCAGAGGTGGAGAAAAAGATCACTCCCAGGACCAGGGGAATCATCGCGGTTGATTATGCCGGACAGCCCTGCGATTACGTTGCGTTACGTAAAATTGCCGACAAGCACGGAATTTTTCTGGCAGCAGACGGTTGCCATTCCATCGGCGGCAGCCTGCACGACAAAAAAGTCGGTACGCTGGCAGACATCACCCTGTACAGCTTCCATCCGGTCAAGCACATGACTACCGGGGAAGGCGGCATGGCCGTGACCGATAACGCCGAATACGACAAGCGCATGCGCATTTTCCGCAATCACGGCATCACCGCTGATTTCAGGCAGCGCGACGGCTGGTTCTATGAAATGCAGGACCTCGGCTTCAACTACCGCATCACCGATTTCCAGTGCGCACTGGGCTTGAGCCAGCTTTCCAGACTCCCGGAATGGATTGCCAGAAGGCGTGAAATAGCCGCAATGTATGATCGTGAATTCGCGGAGATGGAAGGACTTTCCCCCCTTGGCAAACTGGACGGAGCAAAGCACGCCTACCATCTATACGTGATCAACCTGCAAGGCGAAAACCGCAGTGAAAAGCGCAAACAGGTATTCAACTACCTGCGTGAACACGGTCTTGGCGTACAGGTCCATTACATCCCGGTCCATCTGCACCCCTACTACAAAGACAATTTCGGAACCCATAAAGGACTTTGCCCCGTAGCCGAGCAAGCATACGAGGGACTTATCTCCCTGCCCATGTTCCCGCTCATGGAAGACGAAGATGTTGAATATGTAGTGGAAACCGTAAAGAATGCTCTCGCCGGGGTTTAAGCCATGAATATCGCTATCATTCCGGCCAGAGGCGGCAGCAAGCGCATCAAGAACAAGAATATCAAAGAATTCGCGGGCAAGCCGATTATTTACTATTCAATTGCCGCCGCCCTTGAGAGCGGGCTGTTCGATAAGGTCATTGTCTCCACGGACTCTGACGCAATCGCCGCAGTTGCGGAAGAATGCGGGGCAATAGTTCCTTTCCGCCGCCCTGAAGAGCTTTCCGACGACCACACCCCCACAGCCCCGGTGCTGCTGCATGCGATTGAATGGGCGATTGATAAGGGCATGGACGTGCAGAACGGTTGCTGCATCTACCCCACCGCCCCCTTTGTGCGCTCCTCCGACCTGCAAAAAGGTCTGGAGCTGCTGCAAGAAAACAATGCCCATTCCACATTCTCTGTGACCAGTTTTCCTTTTCCAATTCAACGGGCGTTGAAGATCAATGATCGCGGATACACTGAAATGTTCTGGCCTGAACATGAGAATACCCGTTCACAGGATCTCCCCGAAGCCTATCATGATGCCGGACAGTTCTACTGGGTAAACTGCGACAGGTTCCGCAAGAATCCGCAGCTCTATTCCAGCGAAACACTTCCGGTTATCCTCCCCCGCAATCTGGTGCAGGATATTGATACCCTCGAAGACTGGGAAACCGCCGAACTAAAATTTGAAATTTTAAAGAAAAGTGCCCGATAACAAGACTGCATCAACACTGAAAACCCTGCTGATTCGTGCAGACGCAAACTCCAGCATCGGCATAGGTCATGTCATGCGCTGTCTGGCTTTGGCCGAGGAATGGATCTCCGGAGGCGGGGATGCAATCCTTGCAGGCAACATTTCGAATCCGGCTCTGCTGGAAACGGTCGCTAAATTCGGGTTGAAGTTCGTACCTATCGAGACTTCCTACCCCGATTCCAAGCTGGATGCTGAGCAGCTGATAAAAATCGCGGGAACTCTCGCCGCTGGCAGCTGGATCGTTCTGGACGGCTACTTTCTCGATGCCGGGTATCAAAATACAATCAGAAAAGCGCACCCGAATACGCTGGTAATGGATGATTACAATCATCTGGATGAGTATACCTGCGCAGTCCTGCTCAACCAGAACCTCGGCTCCGAAAGCATCAAGTACAAAATTAATCCCGATGCCCGGATTCTTGCCGGAGTGCAGTACACAATGCTGCGCAACGAATTCCGCATGGCTGCCCGAAACAAAACCGAAACTCCGGGAAATAAATTCAATATCCTGATCAGCATGGGCGGTGCGGACGCCAAAAACAGTACCGCCACCATCCTGAAAGCGTTGAATGAAGTCCCGGCAAATATCCGGGTTAAAGTTATTGCCGGCCCAGCTAATCCCCATCTTGATAACCTGTACGAGCTTGCCGAAACTTCTGTCCATAACATTGAAATCAAATCCAACGTCAGTAACATGGCTGAACTCATCGCCGCCAGTGATCTGTTTATCGGGGCCGGAGGCTCTTCCTGCTGGGAAGTCTGCTGTATCGGCAGGCCGCTGATCATCATCACCACCGCCGACAACCAGCTCCGAATCGCCGAGCAATTGCAGGCGGCAGGAGCTGCTCTTTATCTTGGCGGAGATGAATCCGTTGAACAAATACAGATCACAAACGCAGTAAAAAACATCATCAAAGACTCCAAAAAGCAGCAAACCCTTGCACAGAATGGACATAAACTGGTCGACGGAAACGGCGTTTCCCGGATCATAAATTTTTTAAACAGAGCTTAAAAGGCATCGTCATGGCGCATAAAATACTATTTCTCGGCTACGATAAAAGCCGTACCTGCCTGATTAAAGAGCTGGAAAAACATGGCTGCACAGTAGACCAGACCGCGCTAAAACTTGATTGGGATAAAGACTACAATGACTACAACCTGATCATTTCATTCGGTTACAGCCACATAATTCCTGTTGGATTTCTGGAGAAGCACCCCCGGAAAACAATCAACCTGCACATCTCTTATCTGCCGTTCAACCGCGGGGCGCATCCTAATTTCTGGGCATTTTATGACGGAACTCCCCACGGAGTGACTATCCACGAAGTTGATCAGGGAGTGGACACAGGCGATATTATCTATCAAAAAAAGGTTTCTTTTACTGATGAAAAGAACTTCGCTGAAACTTATGCCCGGTTGATTTCCGAGATCGAACAGCTTTTCATTGAAAACATTCCCGCTTTATTGGCAGGAAACTACACCCCCGCCCAACAGCAGGGCGAGGGAACCTATCATAAATTATCCGACCTGCCGGAGTTTGACGGCGGCTGGGAAGCGGATATTGAAACGACCATTTCAGCAATAAAAATGAGCAAAGGCAGGTAAAGAAATGAGCACTATTTCTATCAACGGACGTCTCATTGGAGCGGACCATCCCGTATATATCATTGCCGAAATGTCGGCCAATCATAACCAGAATTTTGATGCAGCAGTGGAACTTATCCACATCGCCAAAGAATGCGGGGTCGATGCCATCAAGTTGCAGACCTACACCCCGGACACCCTGACCCTGAACTGCGACAACGAATATTTCAAAATCGGCAAGGGAACCCTCTGGGAAGGGCGCACCCTGCATGATCTCTACGGCGAAGCCATGACCCCCTGGCAATGGCAGCCGAAGCTCATGAAGATCGCCAATGAGCTGGGACTGGACCTGTTTTCCACTCCTTTTGATGCTACTGCGGTGGACTTTCTGGAAGAAATGGACGTGCCTGTGCACAAGATCGCTTCCTTTGAAATCGTCGATATCCCGCTGATCAAGAAGATTGCCGCCACCGGGAAACCGGTTATCATGTCCACCGGGATGTCCTCTTTATCCGAGATTGACGAGGCTGTTTCCGCTTTCCGCAAAGCGGGCGGAAAAGAACTGCTGCTGCTCAAGTGCACCAGTGCTTACCCCGCGCCGCCAGAATCCATGAACCTGAAAACAATCCAGAACATGCAGCAGACTTTCGGCCTGCCCTGCGGTCTTTCCGACCATTCCATGGGCATTGAAATTCCGGTAGCGGCTGTGGCTCTGGGCGCATGCGTCATTGAAAAGCACTTCATCAAAGCCCGCTCCGACGGCGGTCCGGACAGTTCTTTCTCGCTGGAAGCCCCGGAACTGAAAGCAATGGTCGAAGCCATCCGCAACACAGAAAAAGCGTTGGGCAGGGTCAATTACCGGATAACTGAAAAGGAAAACGCCGGGAAAATTTTCCGTAAATCAATTTTCATCAGCGCCGATGCTGCCGAGGGGGATGCGGTCAGTGCGGATAATATCCGCTGCGTCCGTCCGGGATATGGACTCCACACCCGACACTATGAAGAATTAATCGGCAGGAAATTCAGAAAAGCCGTAAAAGCAGGAACCCCGCTCTCTTGGGATCTCGTCATTTAGCAGCAGATGCAGAAGGATAAATCAATGAACAAGCCGACAATTTTATTTCTCAGCCGCGCCAGATGTGATGCTTTCTTTATTGAAATCATCAACAATCTCAAGCAGGACTACAACATCGTCGTTGCCGTTACCGATGAAAACAGAGCACTTTATGCTGCGGTTGAGGGCATTGCCCTTGAAGACTGGCATGACGAAGAGATCAACAAAGCGGAAATTGAAAAGCTGACCGCCGGACAATTGGAACAGATTAAGGATATTGAAAAGACCCTCGGCATGAATTGCTACCATTTCAATATCAACTACTTCCTGTATGAAAAATTCGTTAACCGCTACGCCAACGACCTCAAAAACAAAGCCGCAAACGCGATCACTCCACAACGTCTGCTGCTCGACTACAACCTGCTGGACGCGATCATCAAGAAGCATGACGTCAAATATGCCTTCTTCGAAACTGTCGATCTGCTGAATACAACAATCCTCACCGCCATGGCCAAGCAGGGAATCATCAAGCAGGCCTTTGCCCACGAGATCAATCCCATCGGCGGCGAAATGCGGGTCAGAATCGTGTCCGGCCAGCACAGAAGAAGTAATAAACTTGAACAGATTCTGAAACATAACCTAATCAGTGCCGAGAGCATGGCATGGGCAGAACAGGCTGTTGCCAAATACAGGACTGAAAAACCCCAGACAGGGTACGATGCCTACCACGCCAAAATGGGCGAAAAAATGCTGCCCTACAGCCCGAAGGAATTCCTCAGCAAGATCAAGAGATCGCTGCATGGAGAATCCCTGCTTCCGGCTATTATCCGGCTGAAAAACCGTCTGCTTTCAAAGAAATATTTTTCAAATGAACTGCCGGAAGGGAAGATTGTTTCCTACTTCCTGCAACTGACCCCGGAAGCGACAATGTGCTCGCAGGTCCCTGAATTTGCCAATCAGGAACACATGCTGGAGCAGATCGCCATCCACGGAAAGTACGGTTACACCGTGGTAATCAAGGAGCACCCTGCCGGTTTCGGCAACAGGCCGCCTTCTTTTTACCGCGAACTCGTAAACCTGCCCAACGTGGTTATGCTGGCTCCTTCCTTCCCCACCCGTGAAGTAATCCTGCGCAGTGAGGCTGTTGTAGTTGCAACCGGAACCTCCCCCGGGCTGGAAAGTATTGCCACCAATGTTCCGGTAATCTGTCTGGGTAATCCCTTTTTCAACCTGTGCAAAAACACAGCCAGCATCGAGCATCCCCGTCAGGTCTGGGATGTAATTGAATCCATCAAGGCTGATCCCGCAGAAACAGTCAGATTCGTAGCCGGACTGCATCAGGCTTCATACGAGTATTCCAACTACGTTTCCAAAGAAGAATTCATGGTCCGCAAAAACTGCGGCGAACTGGTCGCCAAAGGGCTGGCAGCTGAAATTTCACTTTATGAATCCGGGGAACTGAAATGATTTGGGGACCGCTCCTAAGGCCATATAAAAACCGTTATGTCGCCAGACTGATGCGTGAAATCGTGCACCGCACCGATCCTGCCGGATATTTCATCAGCTACATGTCCAAGCAGCAGAATCCGCTGGGCCGTGCCGCATACACTCTGACCTTCGACTTTGACTTTGAAAAGGATATTGAAGCATTTCCCTACCTGCTGGATATGCTCAAAAAATATGACATTCAGGCCGGGCTGGCGGTCATCGGTAAATTTGTGGAAAAGTACCCGGATATCCACAAACAGGCTGTGGATGAAGGGCATGAAATTATCAACCACACTTACACCCACCCGGATAACCCGCACTGGGCACCGGACCGCTTTTTCAATAGGCTCAGCTACGCAGAACAAAAGGAAGAAGCCGCCAAGGCCCACGAAGTTTTCACCCGGATTCTGGGCGTGGAATGCATCGGGTTCAGGACTCCGCATTACGGAAACCTGCACACCGAAAGCGTCTACCCCATCCTTGCCGAACTGGGCTACAAGTACAGCAGCTCCACCGCTGCCTGCGGTTACAAGGGCTACGCCGCCCCGTCACTGCATTCCCACGGCATCACCGAGATACCTACAGGATGCAGCCTCAATTTCCCGCTGGCCATTTTCGATTCATGGAATATGCTGCGCAAAAAGAATCCCTTTCTCGGTGACGACGAGCTGTTCAAAAAAGAATTCTCGGACACAATCAAAGTTGTGGCGGAAAAGGAACTCTACCTGACCCACTACTTTGACCCTTACGATATAATAAACAACAATAAATTAGAGCATATACTTTCAACTCTGGCCTCGAACCAGATTAGCACCATCAACTATCGGGACCTCTTCAAATAAAGGGCTCGTTGACAGTTTGTTCAGTTTTATCTAACAAAGAAGTGAAGAAAAATAGGCCGTATAAGCTTATAAGGATGTAGAAGGAGCCGGGATGAAAGCCATTTTTAAAGACAGCTTTTCCATATTCATCAGGAAAGATTCAGCCTTGGAACAGCTGCTTTATGTATACAATTCCAAGTTCAGGTTTAAGAAGTTGATGAATATTTTTTCATCAAAATTAAACCGTTACATAAAGTATACAGGCCTCCTGCCCTATTACCCAACACAGGTTTCCATTGAACCGACCACAGCCTGTAACTACCGCTGTCCTTCCTGTTTCCACGGAATCGAAGGAGGTAAGGAACACCTGAAAAAACGTGACCGTTTCATGGACTTCGACAAGTACAAGAAATTTATCGACGAGATTCATGAAAACGTCTGGATGATCTCCCTTACCGGATGCGGGGAAAGCTTTCTGCACCCCAACATCTATGAAATGCTCGGCTATGCCTCGGAAAAGGGTCTGGCCGTTACCCTTGAACACAACGGCAGTGTCTTCGACCCGCAAAAGCTGGCCGACACCGAGATCAACAAAGTCCACTTTGCAGTGGATTGCACCACTCAGGACAGCTACGCCAAGTACAGGATCGGCGGCAACATCGAGAAAGTGCTCGATAAAGTAACCCGCTATTGCGAAATTCTGGAATCCAGAGAAAAACGTCCGGCGATCCATCTGCGCTTTCTGGTCAACAGATACACCGAAGACGATGCCGGAAAGCTTGAGGAGATGTTCAGCAGATTTGATTTCGTCAAGATTTACTACGATGCTTTCATCATCCCTTCCCCGGACTTGAAAACACTCATGAAATTACCCTCCACCACGACTCTGGATAATTTCGAAGAGTGGCATCCCCGCAAAATGGGCCAGTACAATATTTATAGATACGACAAAGAGACTGACTCAATGCGTGACATGAACCTGCTTAACGCGCCCGCAGGAACCTGCCCCGGAGTTTACGGGGGAGCCATGCTTAACACCGACGGTTCCATCTATCCCTGCTGTGTTGCGCACTCGGCCATGCCGCAGGAGCTTTGCTACGGGAACGCTTTTGAGCAGGGCTTCTTCGAAACGTGGAACAGCAAAAAAGCGCGCACCTTCCGCAGCAACTACAAAAAGAACAAGGGCAGCTACGGTTTCTGTAAGAACTGCCCAAGCGGGCGCAGCTGATCAGCAGCTTTAAATTCGCCATACGCTCAGGAAATAAATTTCCCTCTCATATAAAAGAACATACGCCAGAATGAATACAAATATTACTTTCAGCAAAGAACGCCCCGCAGACTGGGACTCATGGAACAATGCGGTATGCAGCAGCTCTCCCTACTACCAAAGCTCCGGCTATGCCCATGTGCTGTACACCAAGGAAAAGACCGAGCCTTATTACATCCGCTTGCTGATCAGGGGCCGGGTTGCCGGGCAGGCACTGCTGCTCAAAAGATATTACTACGATCAGGTCAAACAGAAGAAGAAAGTACCTTTCCCTTACTTCGAGTCCGTGCACGGTCCTGTGTTTGCGCCGGATGTGAGTGACGCCGATATTGCAAAGGTCTTCAAGTACATAAATATGCTGGCCCTTAAACACTTGGCTACCCATGTCAGGCTCATTCCGCCATATTTTCCCGGCGACAGGGTCATACCCGAAGCAGCCATTAAATCCTGCGGCTACGCTGTCCAGAAATGGGGAACCTATTTTCTCGATCTGGAACGGTCCGCTGATGACATCTTCAAAAGCTTCTCCTGCAAGGTACGCAACACAATCAGGAAAGCGGACAAGAAAGGGGCCTGCGTCAAGAAGATTGAAAGCTGGGAAGAATATTGCGATTTATATGTTCCCACTTTCAACATGATCAAGGAAACCACCGCCGCCAACCGTTTCGCGGCCTGTCATGAGGACTGGACCGAAAATGTAGCGCAGGGCGCACATTATTACCTGACCATGAAGGACAACCTGCCTCTGGCCTGCCTCGGAGTACAGACCCTGAATAAAGGGGCGCACGCCTTCGGCTATGGCATTGCCCCGGAAGCCATGAAGCAGGGAATCCCCGCTCAAGATGCGCTGCACTGGGAAGCCATGAAAGACGCCTCTGATCTGGGCTTGAAATATTTTGATTTCGCCGGAGTGAACCCCGCTCCCGGCACACCGAAAGAAGAAGGGATACGGTTCTTCAAAAAGAAATGGGGCGGTGAATACCGCGAATATCCCATATGCATCAAGGACCTGATTCCTTTCAGGCAGGATGTTTCCAAGTACATAAAACGAATTTTGAGCGGAACTTAAGCAATAAACACCCCTGCGGGTTCAACAGAAAAGGGAAAAGAGATGAGCACAGATAGAATTCCTTTGATCAAACCTTACGTCAGCCTGGATGAAGTCCAGAACCAGTTCGAAGCGATCTTCGAGTCCGGCTGGTTCACCAAAGGCCGCAATGTCGCGGGCTTCAGGGAAGACATCTCCGCATATACCGGGGCCAAGTACAGCTTCACAACCACCTCCGCCACCACTGCCCTCTATGCCTGCCTGAAACTGCTCGGCATAGGCGCAGGAGATGAGGTCATCGTTTCCGACTTTTCATTCCCGGCAACAGCCAACGTTGTTGAAGATGCCGGAGCAGTACCGGTTTTCGCAGATGTTTCCCTTGAAACATACAACATGACCGCCGCTGAATTGCGGGCCAAAATCAGCGCAAGGACCAAAGCCGTCATTTTTGTTGACGCTTTCGGCAACCCGTCCGGCCTTGATGAAATCAAGTCAATATGCGCCGAACAGGACCTGCCCCTCATCGAAGATGCGGCCTGCGCCATCGGCAGCTCCCTGGACGGAGTAAAGTGCGGTAATATTTCCGACCTTTCATGCTTCAGCTTCCATCCCCGCAAGCTGCTCAACTGCGGCGAAGGCGGTGCAATCACCACCAATAATTCCGAATATGCGGAGAAGCTGGAAATCCTGCTCAACCACGGCGCAAGAATCGCCGACGGACAGTTTGATTTTGTGGAGTCCGGCTACAACTTCCGCATGACCGAGATTCAGGCCGCCATGGGCATTGCCCAGCTCAAGAAACTGGATTCCATCGTCAGCTCCCGCAACGAAATCAAAGCCGCCTACGATGAAAAACTGATGCCTCTGGGATTCATCCCCCAGAAGGTAAACAAGAATGTAATTACAAACTGCCAGTCATTAGTGTACAGGGTTCCTGAAGGATGTAACCGCGACGCTCTGGTTTCCGCCCTTGCGAAACGAAATATCGAGTCGACAATAGGCACATACTGCCTCAGCGGCCTGACCTACTACCGGAAGAAATACGACGCCGTGAACCCCGGCTCAGAAAAGCTGCAGCAGACCACCATCACTCTGCCCTGCTACGACGGCGTCGATGCACTGTTCGTGGCAGATAACGTCGCGGACATCATTAACTCCTGATCAAAAAGCATCTAAGAGGTCAATATGTTTGATTTTACTCCCAAACAATTCAAAAGCGAAGGCCCCGGAACCCCCGACCTGTCTTTGCTCAAGTCCTGCGGTGAAAATGTCATCATTGAAGACGGCGTGCGCATTTTCCACCCCGAGAATATTTCCATCGGCGATAACGTCTACATCGGACACGATACAATCCTGAAGGGTTACTACAAATCCGATATCGTCATCGGCAGCAACGTCTGGATCGGCCAGCAGTGTTTCATCATCGGTGCAGGCGGACTGACCATCGGCGATTACGTAGGCATTGGCCCGCAGGTAAAAATCCATCCCTGCGAACATACCCACGACGATCCCACCCTGCCGACCTCTTTCCAACCGCTCTTTTTCGATCCCATCGTCATTGAAGAAGACGTGAACATCGGCATCGGAGCCATGATCATGCACGGCGTGACCCTGAAAAATGGAACCCTAGTGGGCGCCAATGCCGTTGTTAAAAAGAATTTCCCGGAATACTCGATAATCGGCGGAGTACCGGCCAAACTTATCCGCAGCAGGGAAAGGTAAGCAAATGCCTAAGCAGAAAGACTATGACATCGGAATAATAGGGGACTTGGCCCTTGTTGATTTCAACACTGCCAAATCACTGGCGGAGTTGGGTGTAAAAGTCGTAGTTTTCAGGAAAAAATCCGCTGCCGGACAGGAAATTGTGGATGATTTTTATCAGGAAAAACATCTGGGATTCGAAATCTACAATTACAGCAATCCCGTGGATTTTTTCAAAAAGGCATGTACTTGCGCTGCGCTTTTCAGCTTCACCGGAGCGGTGCTCGGTCCTTTAAAGACCATCTACCCGCTCAGCCTGCTGCCCGCATTCCCCCCAGTGGTAAACATCGCCACCGGATCGGATATGCTTGAATTCGTGGCCGAAAAAAGCATTAAAGCTTTTCTGTTCCGGATGCACCTGCGTCTTTCGGCCATGAACTGGATTGTTGATTATCCCCACAGCCTGAAAAACGCGGTGAAGTTTAAAATACCCCGGGTATACCTGATGCCGTTCCCTGCGTTCAGACTACCGGAGGAAAGGCTTGATCTCCCGGCCCAGGACGGAACAATCATTTTTTTCCATCCCTCTCATCTGGACTGGCAGGCCACAGATAACAAAAATGAGCGTTATTCTTCCAAAGGCAACGACAGGTTCATCAGGGCCTTCATCCGCGCTGTTAAAAGCGGCCTGAACGCCAAGTGTACCCTCCTATACAGGGGGGCGGATAAAGATCTGGCCAAGAAAATGATTCAGGAATCCGGCGTGGCAGACAGCTTTATCCTTAAAGATGCGCTTTCAAGGGATGAACTTTTCGAAGAATTCGCACACTGCCACGTTGTGGTGGACCAGTTCGACGTCGGCGGACTGGGCGGGATTGCCATTGAAGCCATGGCAGCAGGGCGTCCCGTTATGATGTATGTGAATGAGAACTGCTCCAGACTGCAATACGGCGGAGACACCCCTCCGGTCATTAACTGCTGGAGCGAAGACGAAATTTACGGCTGTTTAATGGGCTGTGCGGAGGCATCATTTATACATGAAAAATCCGAACAGTCATACAGTTGGGTGCACAGGCAGCACCGCACAGACGTGGTTTATGATAAAATTTTATTTTACATTTACTTATTGACAGGAAAAAAATTTAAAGACTACGGATGGAAAAAAAACGCCTACAAGAACTGATTAATCAAAAATTTCCGCTATGCATTTTGAAGTTTTTACTACACAGGAATTAATTTATCTTTGCATTAGCATTACAGACAACAAGCAATAGATCGGTAAAATTAATGGAACAAAATTTTTATCAGCATGAGAGTGCGGACGTCGATCCATCAGCCAGTGTCGGAGACAAGACTTATCTCTGGCAGAATGTGCAGGTCAGGGCAAAGGCTAAAGTCGGCTCTGAATGTATCATCGGCAAAGGCGCCTTTATTGATTTCGGGGCCGTTGTAGGTAACAGGGTCAAAGTCCAGAACTACGCCAATATTTTCCGTGGGGTAACTATCGAAGACGGAGTTTTCATCGGACCTTCCGTCTGCTTTACCAACGACATGTTTCCCCGTGCAGTCACCCCGGACGGCAGACTTCAGGATTACCGGGACTGGGAATGCTATGAAACAAGGGTCAAGAAAGGCGCGGGAATCGGTGCAGGATCAGTCATCGTCTGCAACACGACAATAGGCAAATGGGCCATCATCGGCTCAGGAAGCGTAGTCACCAAGGATATCCCGGACTACGCGCTTGCCTTCGGCAACCCTGCACGCATCAAAGGGTTTGTCTGCCCATGCGGAACAAAATTACCGGAGCGGAACAATCTCGCAGAAGAAGAAAATGTCATCTGCCCGGAATGTAATAAAGAAATAACTCTTCCGGCCTGCCCGGAACTAATTAAAAAGGATTAACAAAATGAAAACAGCAGTTATCGGAACAGGCATGATGGGCCAACATCATGTCCGTTTATATTCTGACATTAAAGATTCTGAACTTGTAGGTGTATGCGACCAGAATGCTGAGCAGACCGAACGCCTCTGCGGGCTTTACGGCGGTACTCCTTACACTGACTACCGTGAAATGCTCGATAAAGAGAAGCCGGATGCAGTAACCATCGCCCTGCCCACTTACCTGCACCGTCAGGCCACCATGGACTGCCTCGCCGCCGGTATCGATGTTCTGGTTGAAAAACCCATCGCCAAGACCGTTGAAGAAGCGCAGGAAATGATCGCTGAAGCCAAGCGCCTGAACAGAGTTCTGCAGGTCGGACACATTGAAAGGTTCAACCCCGCAGTCACCCAGCTTAAAGAAAGACTCGAAGCTGGCGAACTCGGAAAGATTTTCACTATCCACTCCCGTCGCCAGTCGCCCTATCCGGGACGTATCACCGACGTAGGTGTGGCAAGCGACCTCGCTACCCACGAACTGGACATGATGCGTAACATCGCCCAGTCTGAAGTTTCCAGCATGACTGCTGATGTTTCCAAAGTAATGAACACTGACAACGAAGACATCGTTCTCGGCCTGCTCCGCTTTGAGAACAGCATTCTCGGTATCCTCGATGTTAACTGGGTTACTCCCACCAAGGTTCGAGAAGTAAGCGTTACCGGTGAGAACGGTATGTTCACTGTGGACTACCTGAACCAGAATCTCACTTTTCATGCCAACTACGCCGCAGAACAAAGCGAAAGAACCGAATGGTTCAAAACCAAATTCGGTGTTTCCGAAGGCGATTTCACCCGCTTCAGAGTTGAGAAAAAAGAGCCTCTGCGCGTTGAAATCGAATCCTTCATGCAGTGCTGCCGCGACAAATCCACCCCGCTCGTTACCGGCGAAGACGGAATGGAAGCCCTCGCACTGGCACTGAAGATAGTCGAATGCGGTAACCACAACAAATGCAAAAGGTAATTCAAATGCGTCCTGAAATTAAAGGAAGCACTATTCTGGTCACAGGTGGCGCCGGTTTTATCGGCAGCCACCTGGTTGACCGTTTGCTTGATATGCAGGCCAAAGAGGTCATCATCATCGACAACCTCTTCCTCGGTTCCGAGGAAAATTTGGAAGACGCCTTGAAAAGGGGAGCGAAGCTCTACCGCGACGATGCGGAATTCGCCACTTCCCTTGAGTATATTTTCGAGCGCCACGACATCGACATCGTCTTCAACTGCGCCACCAAGGCCCTCAACTACTCTTTCATGAACCCCTCCAATTCGTTTGAAACGAACACCCGGGTGGTCATGAACCTTCTGGAATTCCAGAGAAAGAAGGCCTTCAAAACCTTATGCCATTTTTCAACCTCCGAGGTTTACGGCACAGCTGTTTATGAGCCAATGGATGAAGAGCATCCCCGCAACCCGACCACCCTCTACGCAGCAGGGAAGGCCGCAGCAGACCTCGCCGTGGAAACCTACGTGCGCATGTACGATCTCGACGCTTTCATCGTGCGCCCGTTCAATAACTACGGTCCCCGCCAGAACTACAAAGGCGAACTGGCCGGAGTTATCCCCATCACTGTTTTCAGAGTACTGAACGACATTCCCCTTGAAATTCACGGCACAGGCGAACAAAGCCGCGATTTCATCTACGTGACCGACACTGTGGACGCGATCATGAACGTCTACGGCAAACTTCCCAAAGGCGAATCAATCAACATCTCCACTGACAACCAGATCAGCATCAAGGAAGTGATTGAAACCATCGCCACGGAAATGAAGTACGAAGGTGAGATTCTTTCCAAGCCGTCCCGCTGTTCAGATGTTCTCTGCCACAACGCCAGCAACGAGAAGCTCAAGGGTATGATTGAATACAACCTGACTTCCTTTGCGGAAGGCCTCAAAAAATCCATCGACTGGTACGTCGATAATATCAAGCGCAGATAAGAAAATGGCGTACACGGAAAACTCCGTGTACGCCATTTTCTAATACGATTTTACTCATCCAGAGCTTCACGGGCCTTGTCCAAAGCATCTCGAGCCTGATCCTTGGCCTGATCTGTCATCTCATCCATCTTATCCTTGGCCTGCTCCATGGCCTGATCAAACTGCTTGCCGAGCTTTTCTCCCGCGCCGTCGGTATCTTCACAACCGGAGACAACCGCCATCATGGCGACAAGGCAAAGCACATAAATAATTTTTTTCATTAAAGTCATATAAACCTCCAAACTTCTTACTGTAAGCCGATCTCAACACGCGGGCCGCTTCCTTTTCCAGTGGCGGACATGCCTTTGAGGAAAACGCGTCCTGCATCAATCCCGGAGTGATCCACCAGAATAGTGCGCACCGTTTCCGCCCTGCGCCTTGCCAGATCAGCCAACTGGGTATCGGTAATCGTGATATTATCCCGCAAAGCCTTTTCCATATCCGGCACAGGCTGGGCCACCACAATACCGAGGAAGTTTGTCGGTCTTTCAAAGGTCGCATCCTTATAAGCCGCTTCCAGATACTCGGGATACTCTTCCCCGCTGATGACTACATCCTCAACTGAAGCCGGAGCATTTTCATCACCCTCAAGCTCAAGGAATTTAGGCATGGCAACCTGCCTGCGGAACTCGGCTTCTTCCATGGCCGGAATATCTTCCGGTGCGCTGAAGCCGCTGATCTCAAGTTTCAATCCCGGACGATCGGTCATGGCCTTGGCCACAGACTCGATCTTGGACTGCTCGCCTTCCTTGAAGCCATCTTTGCCCGGTTCAAAGGCCATTACATCCATATCCTCGCCACCGCCTACAAGAGCACCGATCAAGGCAAAAGGCGAAGTAACCGCCTTGACCAGCAGGTTGACTATGGCCCTTCCAATAACACGTCCAAGCTTAAACTGCGGATCGGAAAGATCACCTTCAACCGGGATATCCAAACGGATATTCCCGCTGCTGTCCTTGAGCAGGGCCAGCCCGAGACCGATGGGAATGTTGGGTGCATCCGGGTTATCGACCTTCTCGCCCACCTCAAACTGATAAATATCGAAGACGTTGTCCACAGCAAGAAATTTACCGCGTAGCTTAACACCAACATCAGAACTGAGCATCCCGGTGCTGACCGGATAGGCAATGAACTTTTCAGTGTAAGGCGAAAGCTGGGTCATATCCAAATTTGCCAGCGAAACATTGATATCAGTATCCGCACCGTCCGCTGTTGGCTGCAGATACCCTTCTGCTACCAACGGAGACTGTTTATCAAGAGTTGCGTTGAATGAAAGATCCGTGCGCTGACCACGCGGAAGTTCCAACCCGCGCACAGCGGAACGCATCTTGGAAATATCCAGTTCAAAGGCCGGTGACACAACGTAATCCCTGAAACTGACTGTACCGTTAGTCATAAAAATCTTATCTATGAAGATATTATTGTCTTTCTTTTCCTCTTCAGTAGGAGAGTTCAACTCGGCAATCCCAAGGGCTGGCGTAGTACCATTCTGCTGCGCAGCTTCGGCCTTTTTAGCGGCCTCCTCAGCCTGTTCTTCAACAATCTCTTCATTTACAGGCTCGGCACGTTCACCGGTCAGCATGCGGCCGATATTAAAGGTTCCGTCTTTTTCACGTTCAAGATTGGCCTTGGGATTCAGGACTGCAATGGAACCTACCTTAACCTTGAACGGGGCAGAACGAAAATCTATGCCTCGCACAGCCAGATCATCCAGATGAAAAAACTGCTTGTTACCTTGATTGTCGCGAATGAGCAGATCTTTTAACTGCACCTTGCCCGTATATCCTGCCGAAGGCTCTTTCTCAGCGGAAAAATCCCAATCTCCATTCACATCAAGATGTCCGCGGGCAATATTCAGCTGCATTTGAGGAGGCAGATAACCGTTGAAATCACGCAGCCGAAGCTTGCGGACCTGTACACGTCCCTTTCCCTGCAGGGATTGCGGCCCGGCCTGTCCATTGACATTGATGTAGCCCCGCTTGTTGACAACAGCAGAAAAGTTCAGCTTCAGGGGCTTTTTTTCAGGAAAGGTAAGCCCGTCCACACCTACCTTGATATCGCTGATGCTGGTGACGGTCTTCTTTGTAGCCGCCCGGTCTGTGAATTCAAGACCGGAATCAGCAATCCTGAACCTGTTCAGAGCGATCTTCCAAGGCTCAGCTTCAGAGTCATCTGACTCTGCAGATTCCTCCGACTTTGCGGACTGCCCTGCGGGAATACCGACTTTTCCGGCTTTAGTATTCTGCTGATGTTTCTCCAGCTGCTTAATAAGGTCGATGCCTTTCTTGTCACGCATGAGATTAATCAACAATTTGTTGAGATCAATGGAATCAATGACCACGGACTTTTCCGTGATATCCACAGTGCCGTTGCTGACCGCAAATCCGTCCAGGCCGATCAGAGTCTTGCCACCGCCTTTGGGCTGCAAATCAAGCCCGGTAACATTGACCCGGATATTATCCAGACGCATTGTCCCGTTGTTTGCTGCGAACTGAAAATCACTGCCCAGTCCAACCTTGCCTCCGGCAACATCAAGCGGCAGAGGTTCATCCAGATAGGCATGATAATCGGGAATATTCAGATCCTCGACCAAGGCCGAACCGTTAACAGCGAGAGGAATGACTGTCATTGCGCCCTGCCCGCTGATGATTTCCGTGGAATTCGATCCCACGCGAAAATCCCACGTTCCGGCGGCGTTCTCCGCAGTAGTGACATTCCCGGCATGAACCATGATCGGCCCGATTTTCTTGGTGAACCCTTTACCGAAAGCATTGTCACTGAAATCAACCTGCCCGCCATTGAGCTTAAAATCCTTGATCAATGCCGCCAGAGCCGGACCGGATTCAGCCTTCGATCCATCTTCAGTTTTTTTGGATTCCTCCCCGGCTTCAATGGACGGGGCGAGATAATCAAGCAGGTCGGGACTGCCGTCTTCTTTGATCCCAACCTTAAGGTATGGATCATCCAGCCTGATGGAGGAGATCTTGACCAGACGCTGCAGAATCCGCATCTCGTCTACATCCACTGCGAGTTCTTTGAACTTTAACAGGGACGGTCCTTTTAGAGCTGCGAGATTAAAATTTGAAACGCTTGCCTTACCGCTGATGGTAACTCTGGGCAGCAGAGCATCACCGCGCTCAAAGGCAAGAACCAGATTCGTGCTCAGACTACCGCTTTTAAGCTCGGTGGTTTTATAGATCGGCAGGTACGGCCAGTATTCTGCAAGCTGGGCATCCTTGATTGAAAAATCGAACTGGGTCTTCATACTCTGGTTAAACGGCAGGGTATGGCCTGTCAGGGCAAAAGGAGTGCCGTTGATGATCATTTCAAGACTGGGCTGAACCTTCTTTGCATTATCACGCAGGAGCGATGAGGTGAAAGGAATAAACAGTTCAATGTCGGAAACCACGTGATTCACATCACGGACTTTATCGTGAAGCTTAAAGGTTCCGTTGCTGACAATCAGATCACGAATGATGAAAGGGAACAGGTCCTTTTTCTCTTTCGGGGTTTCTTCCAGCCCGTCTTCTTCCACATCCCCTTCCGGAATGAGGTCGGAAATACTGCTTCCGCCCCTGAAGATGGACAAATCCACCAGAGGCTCGACAAGATTTATTTCATCAAGAATCAGGGAAAGGCGAAAAATTGAAAAAGAATCGAGATTAAGGTCAAACTGCTTAAATGCAAACAGACTACCTTCGCCCTCTTTTTTGCCGATCTCAAATCCGTAAACAGAAAGATTCAGCGAAAAAGGATTGAACTCGACTTTTTCCAGCTGTACCGGCCTATTCAACAATGGCGGAAGCTGGGAGAGTGCAACTTTTTTAATCGTAAAGGGAATAAGTAGGAAGCCGACAAGAGTATAGGATATGAGCACTGCGGACATGACCACCCCAACCTTGCCCGGACGGTTCAAACCTTTCCACTGCTCGAGTATTTTTTTGAACATAGAATTCTTCATACCTCCGCTTATAATTCGGATTCCTTAGTAATACATTATTATCTACTGAAAATACAGTTCCGTATCAATTAGATACTCCAGCAATCAGAGTGTTGAACAAATGATTGGCGGCTGGTAGGTTAGCTTAGGAAAAGGGAGGGGATTTTCTAATGAAAGCGGAAACATCTACAAATGAACAATACCTTTTTACCCGGCCTTGGCTTCACGTCCGGCAGGTGATTCTGGTATGCCTTTTCCTGCTGATTTTTTTTCTTCCCCCGACAGTGCAGGCCAGCTCGCTTAAGCTTAAAAACATGGTCCTCGACAATCAGGCCGGATCAATCATGGCCCGCTTCGGCATTGAGCTGAATGCCGACACACAGGTTGAGGAAGCATTGCTGGACGGAATCAAGCTTAAATTAATCTGCAAAGCCTCACTATTTGAGCACAAAAGTATGTGGATGGATTCTGAAGTGGCGGGCAAAACATACTCCAACAAACTCTACTTCGATTCCCTTTCAAAACAATTCGTGCTGGAGAAGCAGGGCAGCGAAAAAATAATAAAAAACAAGAGCCTAAGCATCCTTCTCCGGGAAGAATGGAACAGTATCATCCTTGATCTTGGGCCGTGGTCGACTCTCCAGCGCGGTGAACGTTACAACCTGCGTCTGAAAGTACAACTCGACCGGACCGAAGTTCCGGCATGGCTTAAAAACACGCTCTTTTTCTGGTCATGGGATATAATCCCCGCCGCCACTTACCAACTGGATTTTACTTACTGAGTTCAAGACTGCCATGACTGAACAGAACATAAAAATAAGTGTCCCGGACACCAAAGAACGCAAACGCAGACAGCGCGAATATTACATAGCTTTCTTCTGTCTGCTGGTATTTGTGGGCTTAAGCTTTGTCCAGCTGAAATACATCGGGGTCAACTCCTATCTTTTCGTGGGCCTGTTCAACCTGAACTTCATCCTGCTGCTCATTGTCCTCTTTATCGTGGTCCGCAACGGGGTAAAGCTGCTTCTGGAACGACGGCGCAGGGTTCTGGGCTCCAAGTTGCGAACGCGCCTGGTCCTTTCGTTCATGTCCCTGTCCCTTGTACCGACCCTGCTCATGTTTTTCATGGCTATGCAGTTCGTGCAGATATCTGTGGATTACTGGTTCAAAAATCAGGTTGAAGAATCCATGGTCCAATCACTTGAGCTGGGTAGGGCCTTTTACGCATCCGCGCAGGAAGGACTGGAGCGCCGGGGTGAAAACATCCTTGAAACCATCAAGGAAAGCCGCTACGCATGGGGCGGAAAATCCATGAATATCTTTCTCGGCAAGAAACTTGGGGAATACGACCTCGGGTTACTCGGTGTTGTCCGCCCGGACCGCACAAAAATAAATTGGTATTCCCAAGGTTCGTGGGACAAGGCGTGGTCGGAGATCAATGCCAAAGTCGACTGGGACGACATGCAGAAAAATCCCCGTTTCTGGTCCACCATCCATCCCATGCCCGGCAATGATATGGTAATCGGTATCCTTCCCGTTGATGAAGGTAAAACCGGTTTCCTGATCATCGGGGAAAATATCGGACAGGGACTGCTTTACAAGCTGGACCGGGTTGTGCGAGGGCTTGATGAGTACAAACAACTCAAGACCCTGAAATACCCGCTCAAAATGAGCCTTTATCTCACCTTGGGTGTCACAACATTGTTGATTATCCTCGGCTCCATCTGGTTCGGATTTCGGCTTTCAAAAGAGCTTTCCGCCCCTATTCAGGCTCTGGCCGCAGGATCGCAACGCATTGCCCGTGGTGATCTTTCAGTTCGTCTTGAAGACCGCTCCGATGACGAACTGGGCTTCATGGTCCAGTCTTTCAACCGCATGGCCGAAGACCTTGAAGACAGCCAGAAAAGCCTGAAAACCGCCAACGAAAGACTGGCTCAGCAGAATCAGGAACTGGAGCGCAGGGGCCGTTATATGGAGGCGGTGCTCAACAACATCACCGCCGGGGTAATCTCGCTTAATGAAGAAGGGAAAATCAGCACCGTAAACTCGGCGATTGAAGAAATGCTGGGCATTGAAGCCCGTTTTGTACACGGTAAAGATCCGCTGGCCCTGCTCCCGGAAGGGGATCTGGCCTCACTCATTGCCGAAGCGCGCTCCCACATGGCTACCAGCCCCTTTTCCCAATGGCAGCGGCAGCTTTCCCTGACCGTGGAAGGCAGGCACAGGAAATTTCTGGTCAACGTTGTGGCTCTTAAATCCGGAGAATCAAGTGCCGGTATCGTAGCTGTATTCGAAGACATTACCGAACTGGAAAAAATGCAACGTATTGCGGCATGGCGCGAAGTTGCCAGACGTATCGCCCATGAGATAAAGAACCCGCTGACCCCGATCAAGCTTTCCGCGCAACGTTTGCAGCGCAAGTTCGGACCGGAAATCGAAGATAACGTTTTCCGTGAATCCACCGAACTGATTACCTCACAGGTGGAGCACCTACAACAGATGGTTCAGGAATTCTCGGCCTACGCAAAACTGCCTGAAGTGCGCCTCGTACCGGACAACATTACTCCGCTGCTGGAAGAAGTAGTCAAACTCTACCGCAACAGCCACAGCAACATTGAATGGACCCTGGACTTCGACGGCGAACTGCCGCAGCAGGAAATAGACCGCGAAGCCATGCGTCGAACACTGATAAACCTGCTGACCAACGCGGCAGAAGCTCTTGAAGGTTGCAAGAATCCGAAAGTAGCCATCACCGCCATGCACGATGCCACGCTCGGCTGGCTGCGCATTGAAGTACAGGATAACGGTCCCGGACTTACCGCCGATGAACGCTCCCGCATGTTCGAACCGTACTTCTCCAGCAAAAAAAGCGGGACCGGTCTGGGTCTTACCATCGTCAAATCAATTGTCACCGACCACCGTGGATTTATCAGGGTTAAGCCCGCAGAACCCCACGGAACAATATTCGTACTGGAATTGCCTACCTAATTTATTTGCCGTTCTGCTTGCCTGACACTTATAATCTTGTTTAGTATAATAACGTATAACCAAACCAGCAGACTTCACTTTTTACCGACCTGAACTAACGGATTGCAAATGATTTCCTACGCAGAAAACAATAATGAAAACAAACGCCCTGCACGCATAATGGTTGTGGAGGATGAGGCTATTGTTTCCCTGGATATACAAGGCCGCCTGAAAGCCCTTGGTTACGACATAGCAGGAACAGCATCCTCCGGGGAAAAAGCTGTGTTGACGACCTCGGAAATGAAACCCGACCTGATACTTATGGATATCATGCTGGAAGGGGAAATGGACGGCATAGATACCGCATCTGTGATCAACAAGACGCAGGATATCCCGATAGTCTACCTCACTGCCTATGCCGACAACGACACTTTAAGCCGGGCTAAAATAACCGAGCCTTTCGGATACATCATCAAACCATTCGAAGACCGGGAACTAAACCTGACCATCGAAATGGCCCTTTACAAACACCGGGCAGAAAGCACGCTGAATGAAAACCGACGCTGGCTGAAGACCACCTTCGACAGTATTGATGACGCGGTTATCACAACAGACAGCCACGGACGGATCAAATCCATGAACAGGGCCGCCTGCTCACTTATGGGTAATCATGTTGATTGCTTCTACGGCCATGAATTTCAGGAAACTGTCAATATTATTGAATCTGAAACAGATGAATCCATAAACCTCTTTTCGGAAACCGGAGAAGAACCCTGCGTCGGAGATACCGTTCTAAGAGGCCCGCAAAACACAACCCCGGTTTCAGTCAATATTTCCTCTATTGAAGAGAAAGGTCATGTCATCGGTAAAGTTGTGGTGCTGCGGGATATTTCCGAACTGAAAAAAAGTGAAGCAGCCCTCAAAGAAAGCCTCAAGCAGATGAACCGCATTTTTGATGAAACTGTTGCCTCCCTGACTGCAATGTCAGAGAAACGCGATCCCTACACATCAGGGCATCAGCAGCGTGTTGCGGAACTGGCCTGCCGCATCGCCCAGAGAATGGGACTTTCGGAAGAAGCGATTCACAGTATCAAGATTGCGGGTATCCTGCATGATGTAGGCAAAATTTCCATCCCTGCAGAAATCCTTTCCAAGCCGACACGGTTGACCGACCTCGAAATGAACCTGATGAAAACACATTCCGAGGCCGGATATGAAATCCTCAAGGGAATTTCATTTCCATGGCCCGTAGCCCGGATAGTTCTGCAACACCATGAACGGCTGGACGGAACCGGATACCCCAACGGGCTCAGCGGCAACGACATTCTGAAAGAAGCACGGATTATCTCCGTAGCCGATGTCGTGGAAGCAATGAGTTCGCACCGTCCCTACCGCGCTGCACTGGGATTGCCCAAAGCCATGGCCGAAATTGCACGGGGCCGGGGAATTTCTTATGATCCCGAAGTAGTAGACGCCTGCACAGAACTGATTGAAGAAAGTAATTTTTCTTTTGAAAAATAAACGGAACAATAAATGAGCAAAAATATTTTGATTGTGGATGACGAGGACGGCATCAGATATTCCCTGCGCGGAATTCTGGAAGATGAAGGATTTGATGTAGGCGAGGCGGAGAGCGGGGAGCAGGCTCTCGCCCACCTTTCTGACGATCAGCCGGACCTTGTTTTTCTGGACATCTGGCTTCCGGGCATGGACGGCCTTGAAGTTCTGGAACGCATCAAAAAAGAATGGGACTGGCTTCCGGTAGTCATGATTTCCGGTCACGGAAATATTGAAACGGCAGTCTCAGCCATTAAAAAAGGTGCTTTCGACTTCATCGAGAAACCCCTGTCCCTTGAAAAAGTCGTCATTACCGCTGAAAAAGCCGTTGAATTCTCCAGGCTGCAATCTGAAAACAAGGCCCTGCGCACCCGCATCGCCACCGAACAGCCGGCCAAACTTACCGGGGAATCCGAATCCATCGAATCAATGCGAGAGGTTATCGGACAGGTAGCCCCAACAGACGCATGGGTGCTCATCACCGGAGAAAACGGAACAGGCAAGGAAATTGTCGCCCGCTCAATCCATTCCCGCAGCCAGCGCGCCGAGAATCCGCTGGTGGCGGTCAACTGTGCGGCAATCCCGGAAGAACTGATCGAATCGGAACTTTTCGGCCATGAAAAAGGCGCATTCACCGGAGCAGAAAAAGCTCAGGAAGGTAAATTCGAACTGGCTGACAATGGGACTCTCTTCCTTGATGAAATAGGTGATATGAGTCTGAAAACGCAGGCTAAAATATTACGAATACTTCAGGAACAGCGTTTTGAAAGAGTCGGTGGAAGAAAAACCATCAATGTAGATGTGCGGGTAATTGCAGCTACCAACAAAGATCTTTCCCAGGAAATCAAAAACGGCAATTTCCGTGAAGACCTCTATTACAGGCTCAAGGTCTTCCCTCTGGAAGTACCCCCTCTACGGGATCGTGCAGAAGATATCCCCATGCTCATCAGCGAATTCATTACCAGATTGACCCGTCAGCACAGTTTCAAACCCCTGTCCTTTACCGATCAGGCCCTTAAGGTTCTAACCCGCTATTCATGGCCCGGAAACGTTCGGGAACTGAAAAATTTTGTAGAAAGAATGCTGATCATGTTTGGCGGGAAAGAAGTGGGACCGGACAAACTGCCGCCGGAAATAGCGAACGGACCGCACAACGAAACCGAAGACCAGAAGCAACTACCTTTGCCGCTTCCCGAAGGTGAAGTTAATTTCAAGAAAGCGCGTGCTGATTTTGAAGCCCAGTTCCTTGAAGCCAAACTTCGTGAATACAAAGGAAATGTCTCCAAGCTGGCCGAAGCCGTCGGTCTGGAGAGAAGTTCCCTGTACCGCAAACTCAAGGCATATGAAATTCAGGTGGATTAAGGACCGAGCCAGTGCACCGCTCCGGAATCGGTATCATAAATTGCGCCCATTATCCGGGCCTTGCCGGAACGTACTTTTTCCAGAACCGCCGGACATTGGCTCAACACATCACGCATAACCTGCCGAACATTGGTTTCAGCCACTTTGTCCACCAACTCCCTTCCCTTAAGCGAAGGGTAAAGCACACGGGTCATCTTGATAGCAGGTTCAAGCTTGCCCAGCAGCTGGACCAGATGTCCTTTCAGCTCGACTTTATCAATGGCAGCCTTGATCAGGGTGGAACGGGTATGTCCCATGACCACCAGCAACGGTGTTTCAAGGGCCAGCATGGAATATTCAACCGAAGCCAGAGTATCAGATCCGACTACATTTCCTGCCAGACGCACAGTAAAAAGATCACCAAGTCCACGGTCAAAAATAAGCACCGGGTCCACCCGTGAATCAGAAGCTGTAATCACTGTAGCAAAAGGATTCTGGCCCTGCAGAGCCAACACCTTGCGCTGATGTGAGGTCTGATTCGGATAGACACTGCTGCCCTTAACAAACCGCAGGTTACCTTCCATAAGCAGTACCAGAGAATTATCTGCACTCTTCACTGTTGAATCAGGCGCGGAAGTACCGTTAAAAGCAGCACAGGGCGAGGCTGCAAAAGTTAGCAGGAGTGCAGTAATGATAAAGATAGACAGATTCTTCAATGGATGCTCCGCAGTTTGCAAGTAGTTGGACTCGATAAACAGACCATACATAGCGCAACCGTGTTTACGCAAGGGGGACGAAAAAATTACTTCGCCGGGACAGCTAAAGTTTTTTCCCGCCAGACCGATCAGATGGGCAAGACATCAATCGGGAGGGTGTCAGGAACCGGGCCAAGACCCGCAAGTTCCATAAAACCATGTCCGGCCTTCACTACCACACAGAACGGCCCGACATGGTTTTTATTTTTTTATGCGCATGAGAAAGAGCAAACCGCTGAGACTGAACAGGGTGCTCCAGATTCTGTACATCAAAAAAATAGAAGCACCGGCGGTAACTGATCCGCATGAGCCAAGAGAAAGCAGGGTTTCAAAAGCTGCCTCGTTGACTCCCAGTCCGGCTGCCGGAGCGGGAATGACTCCAGCCAGAAAAGAAAGCGGAGCCGCAAAAAAGACCTCATTAAAAATCGGCTGCACCGGAAGATTCTGGATCTGCGACAGCAGGTAAATGGAATATATCAACGTAAGATGCTGCAGCATGGTCAGCCCCACAATCTTCAGCACGGCAGGAACAGAACTGCGGAAAATCAGTATTGCGGAAATGACCTCACCTATTTTTTCCCCCAGTTTTGAACCGGCAAAGAATTTCCGGTAAATGAACCCGCTCTCCAGAAATTCAGGGGCCGCAAGAGGTGCAGCAAGGGAAACAAGGGCTGCTCCCAAAATAATAGGCCCTACTTCCAAAGCGATAAAACCTTTGCCGTAAACACACAGAATCCCGGCGAGCACAGGAAAAACAAGTCCGGCCAGAAACCCGGTTAAGCGACTCCGAGCAAGAGCAATAAACCCCAGTAACGCACTGAGCCAGAGCAGACAGAGTATGCCCAGCGCCGGAACAGCAATCAGGCGCAGCTCCACGGAATGCTCCACCAGCGTCCAGTTGAAGGCCATCCCCAGCCCCCCGAGCAGAAACAGACCCATGATCCCGATAATACGATCGACAATGATCGCCGCCCCGACTTTTGCACCCTGCCCGGTGACGCGGGTGGTGTAGAAATAGCGGGCCACATCGCCGCTGGCTGCTCCCAGCACACACTGGGTAAAAAAATACATAATTGCGGAAATCCCCAAACTGTCTTTCAACGAAAGATCAAGACCTGCACCTTTAAGCAGAGCCACATAACGCGGAGCGGCAAGAGCCATGCCCGCTGCAACCACCAGACAGGCCGCGATAAGAACCGGAATTTTCTCAGCCGGAACCATCAGGTATTCAGGACGTATTCCACCTGACTGAACCAGCCAGAAAAGAAGTCCCCCGGCAAGGAGGACTTTCAGTGCGTTTGAAACAAACCCGCGACGACGGCCTGTTACGGGATCGGGATAATTCAATTTTACTCCGTTTTGTCTGCCAGTTTGGTGCAGTCCAGTCTCATTTCCACGAGATCCTCTTCGTAATTTTCACCAATCTCAAAACCGAATTTACGGGAAAGCCCCTGCATGGCTTTATTCTCAAAAAGAGTCTGCCCGACCAGCCAGTGAGTACCGCGATCCTTGGTATAGCTGATTATCTTATGAAAAAGCATGGACCCCAACCCGGTTCCTTTGAGGTCTGAACGGACCACAATGGCGAACTCGGCTTCGGAGTTATCCGGCTTGGTGGAAGTGCGGACAACGCCGAGTGTTTCCGGCTTGCCCTCTTCATTGGCAGCGGTGGCGATAAAGGCCATTTCCCGGTCATAGTTGATCTGGGTGAAACGGGACATGTCCTTGTGGTCGAAATCCCTGCGGACCACTCCGAAAAAGCGCATACGCATGTCTTCATCAGAAACACGAGCCAGAAATTCATAGTGCGCCGGTTCATCCTCCGGCCTGATTGGACGCAGGGTGACCTGACGTCCATCACGGAGCACCACGCACTCTTCCAGCTCACGCGGGTAGGGCCGGATAGCCAACTGCGGGCAATCCTCCCGGCATTCAGCAACCAGAATCTTAGCCCCGAGAGCCAATACCCCGGTTTCGTCCCCGTAGAGAGGGTTGATATCCAGATGCACTATTTGGGGAATGTCGATAAAAAGCTGCGAAACCTGTATCAAGGTCAAACAAAGATCCTCAATATCTGCGGGAGGCTGGGTAGGCGTACCGGAAAGCAGGCGCGAAATGCGTGTTCTGCTGATCAGCTCACGGGCAAGACTCATGTTCAGGGGAACCATGGCCACAGCCTGGTCTCGCACCACCTCACGGGTCATGCCGCCGTGCCCGAAATGAATGATCGGCCCGAAAGTGGAATCTGCAGATGCGGAGATAAAAAGTTCGTGCGCGCCCAACCTACGACCCATTTTCTGAACCGTGAATCCCTCAATATAGGCGTCGGGACGCTGACGGTTGACACGAGTCAGCATGGTCGCCGCAGCTTCCCAGACCTTTTCTGTGCTTTCAAGGTCCAGCACCACCCCGCCCACATCGTAAGGCTGGTTGATCTGCGGAGAGCGTATTTTTAGCGCTACCGGGCAACCTATCTCGTCAGCAGCAATGACCGCCTCACGGGCGGAAACCGCGACCTTCGTTTCAACCACAGGCAGACCGTAGGCCGCAAGGACTACGCGCGCTTCTGGCTCATTAAGTTCCTGCCGTCCTTCGGAAAGAGCCTTATGTACTGTATCGCGCGCGGTGGTTGTATCCGGGAAAAAGTCAGTTGGCAGAGAATCAGGAGTTTCGGTGAGCAGCTCCTGGTTACGCTGGTATTCGGCCATATACATGAAAGCCCGCACCGCCTGATCCGCACTTTCATAGGTCGGAATACCGTGGTGGGAAAAAATCTTGCGGGACCCGCGGGACATGCCGGAACCTAGCCATGCGGTAAGCACCATGCGCCGGACCCTTTTGAGTCCTTTGGCAAGGACCTCGGCCACTTCAGCACTGGAAACTCCGGCAAAAGGAACATGGACCACCAGCACTGCGTCCACGCCTTTATCCTTGATCAACACTTTAAGGGCATCAAGATACTTCTGCCCAAGGGTATCAAATTTTATGGTCACCGGATTGGCCCCGCTCCAATGCCCATCAAAAATTGTATCCAGCTTTTCTACTGTTTCCGGGGAAAGCTCAGCCAGCTTCCCGCCACGGCGCAGTAATCCATCAGCAGCGGCAAGTCCGGCACTCGTGCCGTTTACGATGATTGCCAGCCTGTTGCCACGCACCGGCTGACGCAGACTTGCAAGAGTCTGGGCCGCGTCAAACATGCCGTCAATGGTCTGCACCCGCAGCATCCCGGCCCGGCGGAAAGCAACGTCATAAACCTCATCAGCGCGGGCAATCATGGCGTTATCCAGACGGGCCAACTCCTGAGTGACATGCTGCATAGCCTGTCCCGGTCGAATTGCCAGAACCGGCTTGTTACGAGAAGCCGCCCGGGCCGCAGACATGAAGTCGCGGGCATCATGGATGGATTCAATATAGAGCAGAATTGAACGTGTCTGGGCATCAGAACCAAGATAATCGAGCACATCACCGAAAGTAAGATCAATACGGCTGCCCAGTGAAACCACATAGGAAAAACCGATATCATTAGTAGCTGCCCAGTCGAGAACCGTAGGGATAAAGCTGTCCGATTGGGAAACAAAAGCTATCTTGCCCGCCTTAGCCGGAAGCGGCGCAAGGCTGGCATTCAAATTCAGGGCCGGAACAATAAAACCAAGACTTTTAGGCCCTAGAATACGCATCTGCGGGGAATTCGCTGCTTTAAGCAGATCCGCACGCAGCCTGACCCTTTCCTTTTTGGGGATGGCACTGAATCCCGGACCGATCAGGGCACAGGCTTTGACCCCGATCTCGCTGAGTTTAGCCAGCAGCGGAGGACAATCTTGAAGCGGAAGACAAATCACTGCCAAATCAGGGACCTTAGGCAGGGCTTCAACATTTTTATAGGTCAAAACACCGGCAATGGCTTCAGCATCGGTACATACCGGCATAACCGGACCGAGAAAGCCTCCTCCCATCAGGTTGCGCATAACGATATTCCCTGCATTATCAGGGTCATTGGTTGCGCCGATAACGGCAACTGATCCGGGCTGAAAAAGGTATTCCAGATTAATAACGCTCATGAAGGCCTCTTGTTAAAGTTCCGATGCTTATCCGTGCACAAACCTATACATACCTGCTGAACAGCACGCATATCAAGCATAAAGCTAAGCGCTTAATATGAAATTATCCCCTTCTGCCTCCGAGATGGTTCCGACAAAGCTGTTCAACCCGGCTGAAACAGCGTATATATGCAATCGTAGTGCACACAACCCAGCATAATTTTTATGAGCCGGAGCCGGAAATATGAGTGAGAATACAATTGAGAACCTGAGCAGAGAAGAACGCACTTTTCACCCCTCGCAGGAACAGGAATTACTAAATCAGGCCAACCTGACCCCGGAAAAATATGAACAGGCCTGCCGGATGGCCGATAATGACAGTGAAGCTTTCTGGGCCGAACGGGCAAGAAAACTGCTCCACTGGACACGGGACTTCGACAGCACACTTGAATCAGATACTGAAAAAAAAGAATATAAATGGTTCACAGGAGGCAGGCTCAATGCTTCCTACAATTGCCTTGACCGCCATCTGGAAAACGGCAGGCGCAATAAAGCAGCGCTGATCTGGCAGGGAGAACCGGAAGAAGAAGTCCGCGTTTTCACCTACCACATGCTCCACCGGAAGGTCTGCCGTTTTGCCAATGTGCTCAAAAAGATGGGCATTTCCAAAGGTGACCGGGTAGCTATCTACCTACCCATGGTCCCGGAACTGGTCATTTCAATGCTCGCCTGCGCCCGCATCGGTGCAATCCATTCAGTAATTTTCGCAGGATTTTCAGCTGTCAGCCTGCAGAACCGGATAATTGACTGCGACGCCAAAATTTTAATCGCAGCCGATGGAGTGCTGCGCGGGGGCAAAACCATTCCCCTGAAGCGCAATGTTGATGAAGCCCTTTTCGAATGCCCCTCTGTTGAGCAGGTCATCATGGTCAAGCGTACCGGGGATGAAATTGACTTCATCGAAGGCCGCGACACGTGGTGGCATGAAGAAACCGGGGCCAGTGACATCGAAGATTACTGCAAACCGGAATCCATGCGTTCCGATGATCCGCTTTTCATCCTGCATACCTCCGGAGCCACTGGTAAGGCCAAAGGCGTTGTGCATACGACCGGCCCCTATCTGACCATCACCGCCCATACCACAAAATGGGTATTCGACCTGAAAGATGATGATGTTCACTGGTGCACTGCCGACATCGGCTGGATAACCGGACACAGCTACACCGTTTACGGACCGCTGGCACTGGGCGGAACAACCCTGCTTTTTGAAGGGGTCCCGACCTTTCCTCGCCCGGACCGTTACTGGAAAATCATCAATCGCTACGGGGCCAATATATTCTACACCACTCCCACGGCCATCCGAGCACTGATGCGCGAAGGTTCGCAATGGACTGAAAAATATAATCTTTCCACCCTGCGTATCCTCGGATCTGTGGGCGAACCCATTAACCCGGAAGTCTGGGTCTGGTTCCAAGAGCATGTAGGTAAAGGCAAGCTGCCCCTGCTGGATACATGGTGGCAGACCGAAACCGGAGGAATTCTCATTTCTCCGTTGCCCTATGTGAGCAAGCTCAAACCCGGATCAACCGGAAAACCTTTGCCGGGCATCAGTGCCAAAATAGTGCGCAGTGACGGCAGTGACGCCTCAACCGACGAAGGCGGGCATCTTTTAATAACCAAGCCGTGGCCGGGCATGCTTACCAACATCCACAATGACCGGGAAAGATATGGACGGACCTACTTTGAACGTTTCCCCGGCAATTATGAAACCGGGGATGGAGCCAGAATTGACGCAGAAGGAGACTTTTGGATCATGGGCCGCCTTGATGATGTAATCAATGTTTCCGGACACCGTTTGGGCACAACCGAGATTGAATCCGCACTCATCGCCCACCCTGATGTGACAGAAGCCGCAGTGGTCGGCATCCCTCATGAAATAAAAGGCCAGACTGTTTACGCATACGTTACCCTGCGCAGCGGCCTTGACGAAGACGATGATATGCGCTCCACCCTGCGAGAATGGGTCAGCAAGGAAATCGGCCCCATCGCCGTACCGGAAAACATCCAATTTTCCGAAGGACTGCCCAAAACTCGCTCCGGTAAAATCATGCGCCGCATCCTGCGCCGTATCGCTGTAGGAGAAAACGACCTCGGGGATACCAGCACCCTCTCTGACGCCTCAGTGATCGCCGGCCTTATAGAAGGACAGAAGGAGCTTTTTGAATAGCCATGAATGAAAGGAAAAAATTAAAAGCCTGTCTGGACCTGATAAACAGCTGCAACATCCTCGTCCTCGCCACTCAAGGTGGGGACGGGGTCCACACCTCGCTTATGGCCTACGCCGCATCTGATGACGGTTCCGAAATATACATGGTCAGCAGCAGAAACAGCAGAAAATGGCAAAACATCACCCGGAATCGGCAGGTTAGCCTACTCATCGACAACCGGGAAGATAAACTCGACAACAAGCGGCATGAAATAAAAGCACTGACAGTGAAAGGATCTTTTGTTCCTTTGGATACCCCAGCTGAACGAAGCGCGGTACTGGACCGCATTGCCGAGGCAGTCCCTGCAATTGCCTCCGAATTTTCCGGGGATGACAGTGCAATCATACGCATAAAGACAGAATCCCTGCTGCTTTTGGATGGCCCTAGAGACAGTTACTACTGCGAAGTTTAAACATAGCATCAGCAACTAAGAGCCTCTGATCTAAAATAAATTTACCGCTTCATCCAAATATGATAAGATCGTACTGAAAATACCGGAACTCCATAATTCTGATCAGGGGGGCGGATGTTCAAGTCGATGAAAGCAATCCTGCTTTTCTTTGTAGCCGGGCTGGTCATAGCGGCCACAGCCGGGCTGACTTACTTTGCCCAACGCGCAGTCACCAAATCGGTCATGGATTCCGAATTCCAGCACGCGCAAGCTATTGTTGACGCCGCTTATCTGGAAGTAAACAATGAATATCAAAGTATTATTTTTGCAGAAAAAGCTACCGTTGAAAGCCGCAAGAAGCAGCTGCGCAACATTGTCGGTATCGCAATTGATCTGATCCAGCTGAATTATGGCAAGTTCAAACAGGGACTTATTTCCGAGGACGAAGCCAAACGGCAAAGCATCGAAGAGCTCAAAAGTATGCGCTACGACAAAGGTAGCGGATACATATGGGTAAACGATGACTCCAGACCCATCCCCCGCATGGTCATGCACCCGACAATCCCCGAACTGGATGGTAAAATTCTTGATGATCCCGGATTCGTCGGAGGTCGCGACGGCAAAGAAAATATATTTGTCGCCTTCCGGGACACCTGTGAAATTCATGGTTCAGGTTATCTGGAATATCTTTGGCCCAAACCCCTCAGTGACGGTTTAAGCAAGGAACAGCCTAAACTTTCCTATGTAGAAATGTTTGAAGAATGGGGTTGGGTTATAGGTTCAGGGGTTTATATCGACGATATTGAAAAAGATGTGAACAAAAGAGTTCAGGCCGTGCTTGATCAACTGCGGCTCTCTTTCAAAAAAATCAAAGTCGGCAAAAACGGGTATATTTTTCTTTTTTCCAGTGAGCCGAGACTCATCATCCATCCAAGCTACGAAGACATCCCCCTGCAGAACCTGCTTAACCAGGAAACCGGCAACCCCATATTTCTGGAAATGATTGATGCGGCCCACGAAAACGGTGTCATGGAATACGTTTGGGATAAGCCTCCGCACCACAAAGGGGACTTCTCCTTCCGCAAAAGGGCCTATATCAAATATTTCGAACCGCTGGACTGGTACATCTGTTCGTCAGCTTACATGGATGATCTGGAACAACCCGGACTTGCGTTACGGAACAAAATCCTCATGCTCTCTATCGGCGTACTGGCCTTGGCGTTGATTTTTGCCACCATTCTTTCAGGTATTATTGCCCAACCGCTCATGAAACTTACTGTTGCCGCAAGGGCCATCCGCGAAGGCGGCATGACCGCATCTGAGATTCCGCAGGAAGGGCCCACGGAAATCAAGGAGCTCGGTACAGTTATTAATCAAATGCTGGATTCCATTAAATCCGGTATCCGGGAAAAGGAAAAACTGCTTGCAGCACTTGAAGACGGAAACCGCAGCCTTAGCGCAAGCAATTACCAGCTGGAAATAAAAATACAGGAACACGCCAAGATAGAAAAAGAGCTGCTGAAATTACGCAACCACCAAAAGAATATAATAGATTCCATGCCTTCAATCCTTGTGGGCATAAACAGGGGTGGACACATAACCCTCTGGAACAAAAAAGCTATTGAAAATACGGGACTTACCCACGAGGAAGTCAATGGCAAACTGCTTGCCGAGGTTTTCCCGATACTTGAAAAAGAAATTGAAAACGCAAAAGCCACCATCCTGTCGGGTAAAACCAAGCAGAGAATTAGAGTTCCACGCATTGTAGGCGATGTAACCCGTTATGAAAACATCACCATCTATCCGCTCATTAATAATGGCTATGACGGAGCGGTTATCCGCCTCGATGACGTCACATCCAATGTACGCATTGAAGAAATGATGATCCAAACTGAAAAAATGATGTCCGTTGGCGGTCTGGCCGCTGGAATGGCCCATGAAATCAACAATCCTCTGGGCGGTATTTTACAAGGGACTCAAAACATCGAACGCAGGCTGACTCCCGGCATGTCCAAGAATGAACAAACGGCCCGGCAGCTTGATGTTTCAATGGAGAAAATAAACGAATACATTGAGAAACGCGGTATCAGTAAGATCCTGTCAGGTGTCCGTGAATCTGCATCGCGCGCAGCGGAAATCATCACCAATATGCTCAATTTCAGTCGCAAAACAGATGTGCACCGTACATCATGCAAACTCAATGAGATAGCAGACAACGCGATTGCCCTTGCAGAACAGGATTATGACTTGAAGAAGAAATATGACTTCAGGCAGATTGAAATCAGCAAAAACTACGTCGAGCCACTGCCCTACGTAGTCTGCGCTCCCACCGAAATTGAACAGGTTCTGCTCAACCTGCTCGGCAATGCGGCTCATGCCATGAGCGATAACAATACAGAAAATCCGAAAATTAAAATCACGATCCAGCAGGAAGGCGAATACGTGGCTGTTTCCATTGCCGACAATGGTCCCGGAATGGAAGAAAATGTGCGTAAGCGGGTATTCGAACCTTTCTTCACCACTAAACCCAAAGGGGTCGGAACTGGCCTGGGGCTTTCGGTTTCTTATTTCATCATTACCGAAAACCACCATGGTAGTTTCAGCATCCAAGCAACTCCGGGTAACGGCTCAAAGTTTACCTTTAAATTACCCGTTGCTTCCGTCCGCTAGGAAGAGGACTTAACGCCGCATTCCCTATAAATAACCCCGCCAAGGGTGGAAGCAATTGAATTGCAAAAATACTCCAGAAAATCAGTACCCATATCCGGGTTGTAGCGATCTTCTGAAGAGTCATGGATGGCTAAAAGACCCAGCAGTTTCCCGGAAGAATATTTATCCCGCAAACCGAAAGCGAAACAGGAACCGCCCAGATCAGGACTCATATCAGGGTCGCCAAAAAATATATCCGGACGCATCATCCTTGAAATTGGCCCCAGAAAAACACGGTTAGGACCATCACTTAAGGTCGCATCGATATAACGCATACAACCTTTCATATAGAAAGTGGGAATTGCATCCCCAAGGCCGCCGCCGCAAATTTCACGATCCAGAACAATCACCGCCCGCCCCAGACCAAGCTCATAAGCTATGCCGCTGAGCATGTCCGGCAATCCATCCAATGACCTTAATTCATTGACATGCTGCAGGGCCTTACCGAATTTATTGAAAAGCTGGAAATCGGAACTGTGTACACTGTAGGCTTCCCGGAGCTTGGCTTCCAGAACAGAAATACGCTCATTTTTCTGTGCAAGGTCTGCACGCTTGCCCAGCAATTCATCTTCCTGCGACAAACAGCCGTCACGGGCATAAGCATAATTTTCATAAATGTTCTGAGCGATAGAATCAGCCTCTGCCTGTTTTCCCTCAGTGAGCAACTTCTTCAGCAGATCAAGCTGTTCGCCGAACTTCTTTAGTGTGAACAGGTTATCCATTTAGTTTCCTGTGCTTTAAAATTACGTCAACGCAGCCAGCCTCTTCTTAATCTTTTAATCAGTCATATCAATTCAGTGCACAGAATGCCAGCAGTCCGGCAAATTCCGCTAAAACCACTGCCGCACCCAGAAAATCACCATTAACGCCGCTGACCCGTTCGGCCAGCCGGTACAAAAATAAAATCCCCGCCGCAGCAAGCAAATAGGACAATCCCTGCACCGCTGGACTGACCGCGAAAACGCCAACCCCAACAGTAGTAAACGCAGCCACTGCAATGGAAAAACGATCCGCCCCCTGCATGGACAGGCTACCCTGCCCCGGCCTTGCCAGAGGTCTACCGACCATGGCCATCACGGCATTACCCAATCTGCCGAGCACAAAAATCCAGACCACCGCTCCATAGGCCCCGGCCCTGTATAAATAGTAAAAGCAGACAGCCTGTCCCAACACCGCAAGCACCAGAGCCAACACCCCGAATACACCGGAGCAGCTGTCTTTGATGATCTTCCAGAAACGATCAGGATCAGGGTAAGGTCCTGCGCCGTCCGCAATGTCCGCAAAGCCGTCAAAGTGCAGCCCGCGGGTCAGGTAAACCGAAGCCGCAACCGTAAGCCATGCCTGAATCCAGAACTTGTCCGCAAAAAGCCCCATCCAGAAAGGAAGGACAATCACCAATCCCATCACCAGACCGCTTAAAGGCATCCATTTAACTGTACGGCCGATATCCTCGGCTTCAATTTCCATGACCGGACCGATACGGGTCATGAAACCCAAAGTGATCAAAATATCACGTATAATTTTCAACTTTTTTACCTCCGGAGCCTTTAGGGACCAGACTTGATACGCTTCGCGTTTTGATAAAAAGATTTCGCCCCCGGCGGCTTAAACCCTTTTGCAAAAGGGTTTAAGAATCCCAAAACCTTTTATTA